>Ga0206099_100007_pt1 | contig 63969 bp, 58 predicted proteins | sample S3_2013CmetaT_FD_197230 | JGI IMG/M metagenome (GOLD analysis project Ga0206099, IMG submission 197230) | Metatranscriptome of soil microbial communities from Anza Borrego desert, Southern California, United States - S3_20-13C (Metagenome... | ecosystem: Environmental > Terrestrial > Soil >...
CGGAATCAGACAGCCGCCCGTGCTTTCTGCGGCTGTTGGGAAGCCCGCTGCCGCTGATCCTTTTTCAGTTTCTTACGGATAAGCTGGCGTTTCAACGGCGAAAGATAATCGACGAACAGTTTTCCATCGAGATGATCGATCTCGTGCTGAATGCAGACCGCGAGGAGACTATCGGCATCAAGCTCGAAAGGTTCGCCGTTGCGGTCCAAAGCGCGGATCTTGACCGTTTCCGCGCGGGTCACTTTCTCGAAAATACCGGGAACCGACAGACAGCCTTCATCCATTTCCTCGCTCCCGTTTTTTTCCACGATTTCCGGATTAATCAGGCAAAGCGGAGCGTTCTTTTCCTCCGACACATCGAGAACCACGATCCGTTTTTGGACATTGACCTGGGTTGCGGCAAGACCGACGCCGGGCGCGGCATACATCGTTTCGAACATGTCGTCCACCAGGCGTCCGATCGACTCGTCGACCACGGGCACGGGAACCGCCTTTTTGCGGAGCCGGTCATCGGGAAATTCGAGAATGGTTAAGATGGCCATAACTTATATCGTGGACGCTGAATACCTAAGCCAATGGAATTCTAACGAAATTCGACTAGACTTTGAACGCCGATCCTTAAGACTCGATCCCTTTTTGAAAGTTGCACATGCCTTTTCGCGAACAGATCCTTGCAGCGGGTCCGGCGTTCCCCCGCATCCAATGGCGGCGCCCATTCGATGCGTGACGAGCAGGAGACAAGATGACGCTTCGAATTCTCATCGGTATCGCTTTATCGTTCGCAGCCGGCACGGCGACGGCCGACCACATTCCGTTGAATCCGGCTCATCCGGACCGGTACACGGTAGTCCAAGGGGATACGCTATGGGACATTTCCGGGAAGTTTCTGAACAAGCCCTGGCAATGGCCCGAAATCTGGCACAACAACCCGCAAATCCGCAACCCGCACCTGATTTATCCGGGCGATGTCATCGCCCTGAGCCATGTCGACGGCGAGCCGCGCCTGCAAGTCGAAACGCCCTCCGAGATCCGGCTGAGCCCGGAAGTCAGGGTCAGCCCGATCGAGCGAGCCGTGCCGCTCATTCCGATGGGCGCGATCCGCCAGTTCCTGAGCCGGCCGAGAGTCGTCGACGAACGCGATTTGCAGGAAGCGCCTTATATCGTGGATTTTGCCGGCGAGCACATTGTCGGGGGGATCGGCGACCGGATTTACGTACGCGCCGTTGAAGACGGCGCAAGCCAGGCTTTTACCGTATTCCGTCCGGGACAAACCTACAAGGACCCCGTCAGCGGCGACGTTCTCGGCTACGAAGCGGTTTACGTGGCCGACGGCCAACTGGAGCGCACCGGCGATCCGGCGACGCTGCTCCTGACCCGAGCCGAACGCGAGGTCATTATCGGCGACCGGCTCATGCCGGTCGAGCAGGAAAGAATCGAGCTTTACTTCCAGCCGCATGCGCCTGCGCAAACGATCGAGGCTCATATCATCAGCGTCCTGGATGGCGTTTCGCAGATCGGGCAGTACCAGGTGGTGGTGATCGACAAAGGGACCGCCGACGGCATCGAAACCGGGCATGTGCTCGACATTTACCAAAGCGGACGCCCGGTCCGGGACATCGTGAGCCAAAGGCCCGGCGAAACCGTGGCCTTGCCTGAGGAGCACGCCGGCCTGCTGATGGTCTTCCGTCCCTTCGAACGCGTCAGCTATGCGCTGGTCATGAAAGCCACCCGCGCCATACACGTACTCGACGCCGCCAGAACTCCTTGACGACAGGCTCCCCGGAAAACCCTGAAGAGCTGCGGTACTGGCTGGCGCTGCATCGGGCGCCGCTCATCGGAAGCCGGCGATTCCGCGCCATTCTCGACCATGTCCAGAGCCCGCGAGAACTCTTCGAAACCAGGGCGGACGATCTGGCCGCCCTGGGTTTTAAAGAAAGGACCATCGCCTATCTTCGCCAGCCGGATTGGCAAGCCGTGGAGGGCGATTTGCAATGGCTGGACGCTTCGGGCCACGATTGCCTGACGCTGCACGATCCCAGATATCCGGCGCTGCTGCGCGAAATACCCGATCCGCCGCCGCTGATCTTCGTCAAGGGGCATGTCCCCGCCCTTTCCTCCCGCCAGATTGCCATCGTCGGAAGCCGAAATCCATCGCCCTCGGGCCGGAGGATCGCACAGGACATGGCATCGGCTTTGGTCTTGGCGGGATTCGCCGTGACCAGCGGGCTGGCCTTGGGAATCGATGCCTCCGGCCATTCCGGAGCGCTCGAAGCGGGCGGGGTGACCATAGCGGTCGCCGCCACGGGTTTGGATCAGGTCTACCCGCACCGGCATCGAGAGCTGGCGCTGGAAATCGTCGCCAGCAAGGGCGCGCTGGTTTCCGAATTTCCTCCCGGAACCGGCCCAAAGGCCGATCATTTTCCGCGCCGGAACCGCATCATCAGCGGCCTATCGCTAGGCACAGTGGTCGTCGAGGCCGCGCCGCAGTCGGGCTCCCTGATCACGGCGCGCCTGGCGGCCGAGCAGGGCCGCGAAGTATTCGCCGTACCCGGCTCGATTTACAATCCGCTCTCCCGTGGATGCAACGAATTGATAAAAAACGGGGCGAAGCTGATCCAAACGGTTGAAGATATTGTCGAGGAATTCGAAGCGCGATTATCCGTCCAAGCCTACAAACCATCGTTTCAAACCGGTTCGGAGGACGACCGACCTCACATGGAGCTCTTGAAATATATTGCGTATGACCCAACCTCCGTGGATACTCTTGTGGCCGCCACAGGAAACACGCCGGAAGCTATCGTCTCGATGCTTTTAATGCTGGAACTGCAAGGTCACGTTGCCTCTACACCCGGAGGATGCTACTTCCGGACCCAGTGAATTTCCTAGCCGTTGCGCCATCCCTTAGTTGAGACCGCTCAATGAAAGAAAATGTATTCGACGTCCTGATTTATCTTTTCGAAAACTATATGGATGATGATGTCGAGCTGACACCCGATCCCGACATGATTCGCACCGAACTTTTAGAGGCGGGCTTTCCGCAAACCGAAATCAACAAAGCCTTCGATTGGCTCGAATCGCTGGCGGAGCACAATGCGATCAAGCCCGTTTCCTCGCCGGCATTCCGGATTTTTTCCGCTCAGGAAACGGCCAAGCTCGATGCCGAATGCCGCGGGCTCCTGCTGTTTCTGGAGCAAAGCGGAATTCTTACGCCGGCCAGCCGCGAACTGGTCATCGACCGCGTCATGGCCTTCAACGAAGAGACAATCTCCTTGGAAAACCTGAAATGGGTTGTGCTCATGGTGCTTTTCAGCCAGCCCAACGAGGAAATCGCCTTCGCGCGCATGGAAAATCTCGTTTACGAGAGCCTGCCCAATTACCTGCATTGATGTGCCGATCGTTTCTCCGTTTCCTCGGCAGAGGAGAAACCGGGAAATCATTCATTCTTAAACGCAAATTGCTCGCACTATTGAATTCCGATGAGTCAGAACCTGGTCATTGTTGAATCACCAGCAAAAGCCAAGACCATTGAAAAATATCTCGGCCGAGATTTTCAGGTTTATGCGTCCTACGGCCATATCCGCGATCTTGTTCCCAAGGAGGGAGCCGTCGATCCCGATCGCGATTTCGCGATGAAGTACGAGCTCCTCGAGAAAAACGAGAAGCACGTACAGACCATCGCCAAAGCCGCTCAGAAAGCTAACGCCTTGTTCCTCGCGACCGACCCGGACCGCGAGGGCGAGGCCATTTCCTGGCACATCTACGAAATCCTGAAAGACCGCAAGGTGCTCGACAACAAACCGGTGCATCGCGTGGTTTTCCACGAAATCACCAAGCGCGCCATCACCGAGGCGATCAAACATCCGAAGGAGCTCTCCACCGATCTGATCAACGCGCAGCAGGCGCGCCGCGCGCTGGATTACCTAGTCGGCTTCAAGCTGTCGCCCTTGCTGTGGAAAAAAATTCGGCGCGGCCTGTCCGCGGGCCGGGTGCAAAGCCCGGCGCTTCGGATGATCGTCGAACGCGAGATCGAAATCGAGAACTTCAAGGTTCGGGAATATTGGACGCTCGATGCCGACGCCAGCGCGGAAGGACAAAAATTCCGCGCCCGGCTCATCAACCTGAACGGCGCCAAGCTGGAACAGTTCAGCATCGTAACCGAGGATCAGGCGAACCAGGCCCGGACCGCGCTGCTTGCGGAAGCGGGCGGCAAGCTTCAGGTGGCGAAGATCGAAGAAAAGGAGCGCAAGAGAAATCCCGCGGCGCCGTTCATTACCTCCACCCTGCAACAGGAAGCGGCGCGGAAGCTGGGCTTCACCACCAAGCGCACCATGGCGATCGCCCAGCAGCTTTATGAAGGTATCGACCTCGGAGGCGAAACCACCGGACTGATCACCTACATGCGTACCGATTCGGTCAACCTCGCCAACGAAGCGGTACAGGAAATCCGCGAACTCATTGCGTCCCGATTCGGCAAAGAAAACCTGCCCAAGCAGCCGCCTCTTTACAAAACGAAGAGCAAAAACGCCCAGGAAGCCCACGAGGCCATCCGGCCCACCTCGGCTTTCAGGCTGCCGGAACAGGTCAAGCCCTATCTCAGTCCCGAGCAATACAAGCTTTACAATCTGATCTGGAAGCGGACCGTCGCATGCCAGATGATTCACGCCACCATAAAAACGGTCTCGGTCGATCTGTCCTGCGGCGCCATGGGGGTATTTCGCGCGACCGGTTCGACGGTGGTGAATCCCGGCTTCATGAGCGTCTACCTCGAAGGCAAGGACGACGCCGCCACCGAGGACGACGAAAGCTTCTTGCCCGCGCTGAAGGAAGGCCAATGGGTCGATTTGCTCGACATCGCCACCGCTCAGCACTTCACCGAGCCGCCGCCGCGGTATACGGAGGCGAGCCTGGTCAAGGCGCTGGAAGAGTACGGCATCGGCCGCCCGTCGACCTATGCCGCGATCATTTCAACCCTTCAGCAGCGGCATTACGTCGTCCTGGAAAACAAGCGGTTTCATCCGACGGACGTGGGCCGAATCGTCAACAAGTTTTTGACGGAACACTTCAACCAGTACGTCGATTACAACTTCACCGCCAATCTGGAGGACGATCTCGACGCCGTTTCGCGCGGCGAAAGAAATTGGATTCCGCTGATGCGGGAATTCTGGTATCCGTTCAAATCCTTGATCGACACCAAGGACGAAAGCCTCAGGCGTGCGGATGTCACCCACGAATCGCTCGACGAGGCGTGCCCCGAGTGCGGCGGACAGCTCTCCATTCGGCTGGGACGCAACGGCCGGTTTATCGGCTGCACCAATTACCCCGAATGCAAATACACCCGAAATCTCAACGGAGAGGCCGCGCCTGCCGCCCCGGAAGTCGTGGAAGGAAAGCTCTGCCCGGAATGCTCCTCGCCGCTGGTCATAAAGACCGGCCGCTTCGGAAAATTCATCGGCTGCAGCAATTACCCGAAATGCAAGCACATCGAACCGCTCGAAAAGCCGGAAAACACCGGAGTACGCTGCCCCGAATGCAATAAGGGCCAGTTGATCAAGCGTAAATCGCGTTTCGGTAAATTATTCTTCTCCTGCAACACCTATCCGAGCTGCAACTACGCCGTCTGGAATCCGCCGGTCGCGGAACCCTGCCCCAACTGCGGCTGGCCGATCCTGACGCTGAAGGTCACCAAGCGGCGCGGCACCGAAAAAGTCTGCCCCCGCAAGGAATGCGGCTATGCGGCGCCCTACGAAGGCGAACCGCTGGCCGAATCCGCAAGCTGACGCTTAGCCGCGAGCCGGACATGCTTTCGCGATTTCGCCTGAAGCTCGCGGCGGCTCATTTGCATCGCGGCGGAATCGTCGCTTATCCGACCGAGGGCGTGTACGGGCTCGGCTGCGACCCTCTCGCCCAAGGGGCGGTACAGCGCCTGCTGGAATTGAAAGAACGCCCCAAGGCCAAGGGACTGGTTTTGATTGCCGCCGAATTCGGCCAGATCGAACCGTATCTCGACATCCCGTCCGAGGTTATGCGGAACAGGATCTTGGCGACATGGCCGGGACCGGTCACCTGGATCGTTCCCGCAGCCGGCTGGGTTCCGGCCTGGCTTACGGGCGAACACGCCACCCTCGCCGTCCGCGTCACGGCCCACCCGGTTGCGTCTGCCCTATGCCGTGCTTACGGGGGGGCCATCGTATCGACGAGCGCCAACAAAAGCGGCCTGCCGCCGGCCCGCACGCCGATCGCGGTACGGAAACATTTCCCGATCGGCCATGTATCGATTCTGCCGGGGCGGCTCGGCGGACTGCGCGGTCCGACCGCCATTTACGACGCATCGACCGGCGTTCGGCTGCGTTAAGCAGCGGATCGAAACGGTTTTAGCTTGACACGCCGCCCTCTCATCCATAGCATTCCAGCGTTTTGCTGGACACTGCCGCGAGCGATTTCATCCTTAATGACTATATCGACTTCGTCACCGATTACGCCGACAGCTTCACCCAATCCGAAAACGGATTTCGCGAGTATTCGCTGTCTGGTAGAGAAAGAAACCGCGGCCGTCGACCGGCTTATTCTGCGCGAGCTCAGTTCCGACGTATTGCTCATCAACCAAATCGGCCGGTACATCGTAAACAGCGGCGGCAAACGTCTTAGGCCGATGCTGCTGCTGCTGGTCTCCAAGGCGCTCCAGTATCAAGGCCAGCAACACATCACCCTCGCCGCTGTCATCGAATTCATTCACACCGCCACCCTGCTCCACGACGACGTGGTCGACGAGTCGACCTTGCGCCGCGGACAAAATACCGTCAACGCGCTTTGGGGAAACTCCGCCAGCGTTCTAGTCGGCGACTATCTGTATTCGCGCTCGTTCGAATTGATGGTGAGCGTGCAGAACCTCCGCATCATGGAGATCCTCTCCCGCACGACTACGGCCATCGCCGAGGGCGAGGTGCTGCAGCTTCTCAACTGCAACAATCCCGCGACGACCGAGCACAAGTACCTCGAAGTCATCTCCCGCAAGACTGCGATCCTGTTCAGCGCGGCCGCGCAACTGGCCGCCGTGCTGGCAGGCGCCCCCGAGTCGACCGAGCTGGCGCTGAAGGACTATGGCCTTCATCTCGGCATTGCCTTTCAATTGATCGACGATGCGCTGGATTACATGGCGAATCCCGAAGAGCTCGGAAAGAATCTCGGCGACGATTTGGCCGAAGGCAAGCCGACGCTGCCTCTGATCTACGCCATCGAGCACGGCAACGCGTCGCAGGCCGCGGCGCTTCGCGACGCTATCGAGAACGGCAATCGCGATGCGTTCCGCGAAGTTTACGAAATCGTTGAATCTACCGACGCAATAGCGTACACTGCACGGCGCGCTAGGGAAGAAGCCAACAAGGCAATTGAACTGCTCGATGCCCTTCCCGCATCGGAGCACAAGGATGCCCTCGTTCGACTGGCCTACTTATCGGTCGAACGAAGCTATTAAAATATTCGGGGTGTAGCTCAGCCTGGTAGAGCACTGCTTTCGGGAGGCAGGAGTCGGAGGTTCGAATCCTCTCACCCCGACCACTATTCCCTTCTCTTTCCATTCAAATCCGTTTCTCGTCGATTTCCCTCGACGTGAAATCAAAGTCTCCGTCCGGAACGCCTGCGGAGTCTCCAAGCAATTCCACGAGCTTTCAAGCGGTCCCCGTACCGACGCCAGGATGTCGGCGTCGAACATAAAAAGCTCTCGCAAGCCGCACGGGTATCCCATCGCTTCTTGAAAAGCCGCCCGGTCTTCCGTTCTCTCCATACCGATCGCGGCAAGAATTCGGCCCCGAGATCGAAAACACCGGACCCAAGGCTTAGAGCATTTTGCAGGCTGATGTAGCGGTATACCCGCCGTGACGGAAGTCATTTCGACACTCGGCCGGTGAAAATTGGCCCAGGACTTCGCCCATCCGGGACCAAAGGCCTTCGACAGTCCGCTCCTCGGCTTGCCGAAGCCGCGCTTTCAGCTTGGCAAAGGCATTCTCGATGGGATTGAAATCGGGACTGTACGGGGGCAGATAAACGAGCTTCGCCCCACGGGCTGCAATCGCCTCTCGAACGCCGGCCACCTTATGGGAACTCAAATTATCCATCACGACCCAGTCGCCGGGCCGGAGCGTTGGGGCCAGGTGCGGCTCGACATAGGCGCGCCCCCCCATCCAGAGCGCCGTTGATGACCAACGGAGCCGTAAACCCGTCTTGCCGAAACGCGGACAGGAAGGTGGTGGTTTTCCAGGGCCCGGCCGGGGCGTAGCCGATCACGCGCTGGCCCCGTGGTCCCCAGCCATAGAGACGAGTGAGGGCGGTACTGGTCCAGGTCTCCTCGAGAAACACGAGCCGCGCCGGATCTCAGTTGCCCCGCTCGGTTTGCCACCGGGCCCGCTGGGCGGCCACGTCCTCTCGCGCCTGTTCGGTCGCCCGCAGGACTTTTTTCAAAGTCAGTTTCAGTTCGCGCAACCTTCGCCAGAGGGGGCTCAAGACCCCGTCCAAACCGAGGTCCCGCCGCACTTTGGCCAGAGTCGCGTCCGGCGTTGCGCGGAGGTAAGCCCGCAGGCGCTCTTCCTGGCCCGCCAGCTTCTTAGGCGGCGGGTATCCCGCTGGCCGGGGCGCAATCTCCCCCGTTTCCCGTCGGCGCTGTTTGAGCCGTCTCACCCAGGACGCACTGACCCGCTGTTTTTCGGCCACTTCCGCCGTGCTCAGTCCGGCGTCGCCGTCGGCCAACACCCGGACCCGGAGGTCCATCGAATACGTTTTCATCGCTAATTTCCCGTGATCTCGCCAGGAATACCTGTTTAACCACGGTAAATCGCTAGCGTTCCCTGCAAAATGCTCTAAAAGGGAAATCCGCCGTCCGGATCCATCGGGAATTTCTGGAACAGAAACGGAACTTCACGGGGCTGCATTTTTTGGCCAAGGGGTATTGCGTCAGCACGGTGGGATTGGATGAGAAAGTGATTCGAGCCTATATTCGGCATCAGGAAGCTGAGAAGAGGCGCATCGAGCAACTACACATCCAGGGTCTTTAGGTCCTTTCATCTGTTTTCCGCCCCCCTTTTTGGGGCCTTCATCAAACCACCCGCTCTGCGGGCGGTAGCTGATTCAGGTGTCTGCTGGCATTGGACCACGTCAAGGCGCACCGAAACTGGCGATGCGCCTCTTGCATTGCCGGAACGCGAGTGCTACTATCAAGCTGGCACGTCGACTGGATAGGCTTTCAAATCGAATGCGATGGAAAGCTTTACGGCTCGCATGGACTACGGCTGTCCACCGAGCACGTAAGGAAAAGGATGGGCGACCCTTCACAGCTTACTTTTAACCGCTTGAAAGACTTCTTCATTCAGGTTATCCATTCCGCTCAGAATTCCATTCAATTCGTCCAAACGTGAAGATACGAACTTCTCATCTTTTATCGCGCCGGCATTGACATAAACATTCAGCGCGGCGCTTTTAAGGGCGGCGTAACCCGCGACCCCGGCAACGCCGGCATCGCTTACCACGTTCCGGTTTCCTTTCTCCGCCACGATCTTGCTCAACCGGATCACTTCGGCACAAGCCTTCGCGCACTCGATGGGCACGTCGGTCGCCTCCTGCAAGGCCAATTGTATTTGCTGGCTTCTCGCCGCTTTTTGTTCATCCGTGTCCTTGGGCAGTCCGTAGGCGCCCATGACTTTATCGAATACTTCGACGTCGGCTCTGACCATGTCCATCAGTTGAGCGCGCAAGTTTTCCGCTTGCGCCAATATCTCTTTCATCTCGCCATCGACGGCCTCGTAGCTTTTTTTTCCTATGGTGAGATTGCAGACCATGCTCACCAATGCGGCGCCCATGGCTCCCATGATCGCGGCCGCGCTGCCGCCGCCCGGGGTTGGTGATTTGCTGGCCAATTCGTCCAGAAACTGGTGGATGGTTTTGTCTTTGATCATGGCGATTCGCTCCATGAGTTGTATGAAAAACGGCCGGAGAGTATAAAACACTCGCCGTTGCAGGTTAAAATTTTCCTTTTTTTTCAGGCAGGTGCGGCCGCATTGGCGATGCAGCGCCGAAATCCGATATTTGTCGGACCGCCAATTCGAGAAGATGCCGCCATACCCGGTCAAGAGTAAATGCCATCCCGAGGAATATGAATGAAAAAGCTGCTGTTCCAGTTCGATACCGATTTTTATCCATCCGTGTTCGACACCGTTGTCGCCTATGACGGCGGCGCGGATCACGTCATCGGTCATGGCGGTCTGACGCCGGATAACGTTGGCCCGTTAGTGGACGGCACAATTTTTACCCGAGCGCCCAAGGACAAAAAAAACACAGCGATTTTCATCGGGGGGAGCGATTTGATGGCCGGTCAGGAGCTTTTGAAAGCGGTAAAAAAGAAATTTTTTGCCGGTTTCCGGGTGTCCGTCATGCTCGATAGCAACGGCAGCAATACGACCGCCGCCGCCGGCGTCGCCAAGCTTGCCGCGAGTGGAACCATCGCCGGAAAGCGGGCCGTCGTTCTTGCCGGCACCGGGCCGGTGGGCCAGAGAGCGGCGGTGATGCTGGCCAAAGAAGGCGCTCAGGTTTCGATGACCTCGCGCCAGATGGCGCGAGCCGAGAAGGCCTGCCAGGACATGAGGCAGCGGTTCGGCGTCGAACTGACGCCTGTCGAAGCTCGCGACAGCGACGCCCGGGGGAAAGCCATAGAGCAAGCCCAAATCGTGTTCGCGGCCGGTGCAGCCGGGGTGGAACTGCTGCAAGCTCATCACTGGCAGGACAATCCGTCGATCGAACTGATGGCGGACGCCAACGCCACTCCCCCGATCGGTATCGGCGGAACCGAGATGATGGACCGCGGCGCGGACCGGAACGGGAAGATCGTTTGGGGCGCCATCGGCTTCGGCACCTTGAAATTAGCGCTGCACCGCGCCTGTATCGCGAAACTCTTCGAGAGCAACGATCAAATCCTGGACGCCGAAGAAATCTTCGAAATTGCGAAGACGATGGCCTAAGAAAGTTGACCGGCGACAGGGCCCGGCGGCGGAAGGTCTAAATTTCTACGACTTTCCCGGGATCGAATTCGCCCACGAGTTGATTGGGGAAATAACCGCGGGGATTACACAGAATTCGCGTGCCTGAACAGCGATAATCCGAAACCGCATGGGTGTGGCCGTGGAACCAGGCCGCGATCTCGAAGCTGTGCAGAACCTCTCTGAGATCGTTACAGTAGGCATGGCGTTTGAGCTGGTTGGGACTGTCCCGCCAGCTCCACGGCGTCGGGGCGTGATGGGTCACCACCACGGTTTTCCCGGAGAACGGCTTCGCGAGTTCGGCGAGGAGCCAGCGGCGGGATTCCCGATGCAACCGAAGATAGCTCTCGGCATTCAACGGTTCCGCGCGATACCGGATCTTCCGAAAATCGTTGACGATGGAGACCAGCTCTTCCAACTGGTCATTATCGTCGCCGCCGAGGTCGCTCCAAAGGGTGCAACCCAAGAATCTCACGCCCCCGTATTCCCAGGAGCGCTTCTCCATAAATTGCACGTTGCTTCCGCTGGCGCCGCTGGTTAAATTCGCGAGGTTGGAAAGCTGCTCCTGGCCATAAAACTCGTGATTGCCCGCGACGTATAGGACGGGCTTTCGAAATAATTTAAGCCATTCCAAGCCTTGACGGCCGATACCGATGTCTCCGGCAGCCACGACGATGTCCGCATCGGTCGGCGTAACCGCCAAAGCTCCGAATTCGAGATGAATGTCCGAAAAGTACTGAATACGCACGGCTTTATAGGTTCCTTCGCCGGAGCTTCCTTCGACGGTTTACAATTCCGGCACACGCTGCAATTCCCACAATTATAACTTGACACCCAAGTAAAGAACTCGGAAATTACCGCAAGCCTGCGATAGGCTTGATCTGTGTGGTTGATAAAATAGCGGACTCACGAAGTACCCAGTAGGTTTTCAAGCATGATGAATAGAAGAAGTTCGGTCGGTGTGAAAGTCGGTGAGATCCAGATCGGGGGCGGTGCGCCGGTTGTCATTCAGTCCATGACGAATACCGATACCGCCGATGTGAACGGCACCGTCAAGCAGGTGATGGATCTCGCGAAAGCCGGCTCCGAGCTGGTCCGCATTACCGTTAACAACGAAGAGTCCGCGCAGGCCGTACCCCAGATACGCGAGCAACTGGATAGAAGCGGCTGCCATGTTCCCTTGATCGGCGACTTTCACTTCAACGGCCACAAGCTGTTGGACAAGTTTCCCGGCTGCGCCGAGGCATTGGCTAAATTCCGTATCAACCCCGGCAATGTAGGCCGCGGTTCGAAGCGCGATCCCCAATTCGCCCAGATGATCGAATTTGCCTGCCGCTACGAAAAACCGGTGCGGATCGGTGTCAACTGGGGGAGCCTCGATCAGTCCGTGCTGGCCCGCCTGCTGGATGAAAACGCTCAGCTTGGAGAGCCCAGGCCGCTTGCCGAAGTGATGCGCGAGGCGGTTATCACCTCGGCTTTGGAGAGCGCGGAGCGTGCGGTAACACTCGGATTGCCCAAAGACCGCATCGTGCTGTCGTGCAAGATGAGCGGCGTTCAGGAGCTGATTGCCGTTTATCGGGCGCTCGCCGAACGTTGCGATTATGCTTTGCACTTGGGGCTCACCGAAGCCGGCATGGGTTCCAAGGGCATTGTGGCGTCCACGGCGGCTTTGGCGATACTGTTGCAGCAAGGCATCGGCGACACCATCCGCATTTCCTTGACCCCCGAACCGGGCGCCGATCGCATTCAGGAGGTCATCGTCGCCCAGGAAATTCTTCAAACCATGGGCATCCGCTCATTTACGCCGATGGTAATCTCCTGCCCCGGCTGCGGCCGCACGACCAGCGACTACTTTCAAAAACTGGCCCAGCAGATTCAGAGCCATCTCCGTCAAAAAATGCCTGAATGGCGCAAGAAATACACGGGCGTGGAGCACATGCACGTGGCCGTGATGGGCTGTGTGGTCAACGGCCCCGGCGAAAGCAAAAATGCCAATATCGGGATCAGCCTGCCCGGAACCGGCGAGCAACCGGTCGCCCCGGTATTCGAGGACGGCGTGAAGACGGTAACGCTGAAGGGAGATCGCATCGCCGAAGACTTCCAGGAATTGGTCGAACGCTACGTCATGTCCCACTACGGCGTGAATCGGGACCATCCGGCCATCGCCGAATAAGGAAAAGTTCCCCCGGCTCGCGGCTGCTCTCAGTCGATGCGGGCCGGACTTTCCGCAGCCATCGCCTCCAGGCGTTTCAATTCAAGATCGCTGAACCCCGCCTCCCGGCGCAATTCGGTATTGAACGGCCCGCGAACCGCCCCTCGGAGATGGCGTTCGACAAGCCCGAAATATTCCGTTACCGGATCGACTCCCTGTTCGTCGCACACGTACCGGAACCAGCGGGTGCCTCGCGCCACATGGCCGACCTCCTCTCTCAGGATGATTCCGAGGATGTCCGCGGTAGCGTCGTCGCCCATGGCGTCCAGCTTGGCGATCATGGCTGGGGTAACATCCAGCCCCCGCGCCTCCATCACCCGTGGAACCAGGGCCAAACGGGCTTTTACATCGTGCGCGGTCTCCTCGGCCAGTTCCCATAATCCCCGATGTGCCGGGAATTGGCCGTAGTCGGCGCCGAAATCCTTTAGCCGTCCGCGAACCAGGGAGAAGTGAAACGCTTCTTCGATCGCCACTTCCAACCAGTCCTCGTAAAATGCCGGCGGCATTCCGCGAAACCGGTAAACCATATCCCAGGCGAGCTGAATCGCGGTGAATTCGATGTGGGCGATGGCGTGGAGAAACGCGATCTTGCCGGCGGCGGTCGTCAATTTCCGCCGCGGCAAATGCCTAGGATCGACCAGCGGCGGATGCTCCGGAAAGCAGACCTCCGATGCCGGCCTGGGGGGCGATCGCGCATCCAGCGAAAAGGCTTCCTGCCGAAATATCCGGGCCGCCCGCCCGGTTGCTTCGAGCTTGGCTTCCACCGATGCCGTGTAAAGGCACGATTCCGCGATTTCGAACAAGTTGGCCGGCATGAGCTTCGTCACCGATTGAGGAAACCAAACGACAAGGCGCCGCATGCCGATGGAGCACGCGGCGCATGCAGGTGCCGCGTCTTAAGTCGTTTCGTCCAAGACAACCCGTTCCGCTTTTTTGACATAGTCCGGAATCCGATCGAAATTCAGATAGCGATACGTATCCGAGGCGTCCTTTTCCAGGCCTTTGACGAACGCCATGTACTCTTCCGGCGACGGAATGCGCCCCAAGCTCGAACACACCGCGGCCAGCTCGGCCGACGCCAGAAACACATTGGCGCCCGCCCCCATGCGATTGGGGAAATTTCGCGTCGAGGTCGACACCACGGTGGCTTGGTCCGCCACCCGTGCCTGATTGCCCATGCACAGCGAGCATCCGGGCATTTCGGTACGAGCCCCGACTTTACCGTAGATGCCGTAATAGCCTTCCTCGGTCAATTCCAATTGATCCATCCGGGTCGGCGGAGCGATCCAAAGCCGCCCCGGAACCTGTGCGCCGAAGTTTTCGAGGATTTTTCCGGCCGCCCGGAAATGGCCGATGTTGGTCATGCAGGAACCGAGAAATACCTCGTCGACTTTGGTTCCGGCGACGGCCGACAACGGCTTTACGTCGTCCGGGTCGTTCGGGCAGCACAAGAGCGGCTCCCTGATTTCGTTCAAGTCGATTTCGATCGTTTCGTGATATTCCGCATCGGGATCGGGCTCCAGGAGGACGGGATCGGCGAGCCACGCCTCCATGGCCTCGATTCGGCGTGTCAGCGTTCGGACATCGCCGTAGCCTTGCTCGATCATCCACTTGAGCAGAACGATATTGGAGCGCAAATATTCTTCGATCGGCTCCTTGTTCAGGCGCACCGTGCAAGCGGCGGCGGAGCGTTCGGCGGAAGCGTCAGCCAGCTCGAAAGCCTGCTCTACCTTCAGATCCGGCAAGCCTTCGATTTCCAGGATGCGCCCCGAAAAGACGTTCTTCTTGCCTTTTTTCTCAAGCGTCAAAAGCCCTCGCTGCATCGCCGCATGAGGAATGGCGTGCACCAGATCCCTCAGCGTGATGCCCGGCTGCATGTCGCCCTTGAACCGGACCAGAACCGATTCCGGCATGTCCAAAGGCATCACGCCGGTAGCGGCGGCGAAAGCGACCAGCCCGGAACCCGCCGGAAACGATATGCCGATGGGAAACCGGGTATGGGAATCGCCGCCGGTCCCCACGGTATCCGGAATCAGCATGCGGTTGAGCCACGAGTGGATGATGCCGTCGCCGGGACGGAGCGACACGCCGCCTCGGTTCATGATGAAGTCGGGCAGCGTGTGGTGGACATCGATATCGACCGGCTTGGGATAGGCTGCCGTGTGACAGAAGGACTGCATCACCAGGTCCGCCGAAAATCCCAGGCAAGCCAAGTCCTTGAGTTCGTCGCGCGTCATCGGTCCGGTGGTATCCTGGGACCCCACCGTCGTCATATGGGGCTCGCAGTAGGCGCCGGGCCGCACCCCCTTCACGCCGCATGCCTTACCGACCATCTTTTGCGCCAGGGTATACCCTTTGCCGCTGTCGGCTTTCGATTCCGGACGCCGGAATACGGGAGAGATATCGAGACCCAAGGCTTTGCGGGCGCGGTCGGTGAGCCCCCGGCCGATGATGAGCGAAATCCGCCCTCCCGCTTGCACTTCGTCCAGCAGGATATCGTTCTTCAACGCGAAGGTGCAGAGCAGTTCGCCGGTATCGTGGCGATTGATCGCACCCTCATAGGGGTGGACGTCGATAACGTCGCCGGTATTCAAATTCGTAACGTCGCACTCGATCGGCAGTGCCCCGGAATCTTCCATGGTGTTGAAGAAGATGGGCGCGATCTTTCCGCCGATGCACAGGCCTCCGGCTCGCTTGTTCGGCACGCACGGAATGTCTTCGCCGATATACCACAATACCGAGTTGGTCGCGGATTTTCGGGACGATCCCGTCCCCACGACGTCGCCCACGAAGGCGACCGGCCAGCCTTTTTTCTTAAGTTCCGCAATCTGCGCCTCGGCATCGGTAACGCCGTCGCGCGGCACTTTCAGCATGGCTTTCGCGTGCAGCGGAATATCGGGCCTCGACCAGGCGTCCTGGGCGGGAGACAAATCGTCGGTATTGATCTCCCCCGGCACCTTGAACACGGTCACCGTAATGACCTCGGGCACTTTCGGACGGCACGCGAACCACTCGGCTTCGGCCCATGAACGCATGACCGCCTGCGCATTCGCATGGCCGGCTGCGGCCTTTTCGCAGACATCGTGGAACGCATCGAACATCAGCAGGGTGTGTGACAAGCCCTTGGCGGCGAGAGGTCCCAATGCCGGATGGTCGAGCAGCTCGATCAGCGGAGCGACGTTGTATCCGCCCAGCATGGTGCCGAGAAGTTCGGTCGCGCGGCGCGGATCGAGTATCGGCGAGACCGTCTCGCCCTTCGCGACGGCCGCCAGAAAACCCGCCTTGACGTAGGCCGCTTCGTCCACGCCCGCCGGCACCCGGTTGGTCAGCAGGTCGAGCAGGAATTCTTCCTCGCCTCGGGGCGGCTTCTTCAGTAGCGATATCAGCGCCGTGGTCATTTCGGCGCTGAGAGGTTTCGGCACGAGCCCTTGCGCCGCTCGCTCGGCAACGTGTCTGCGATATTCTTCCAGCATGGTTTCCCCTAAAGTTTGCAATTCTGCCCGAATCGAACCGGATTCGTCTGTCGTATAAAAAAGACGCCGCTTTCCGATACCCGTAATCGAACGGTATCGATTCTATTCCAACGGCTATACTCGGGTATTATATGGATCGCTTATACGTTTATCACGCCGGATACTCGTCATGACTTCGATTTACTTCAGTCATCGGAGTTTTCTGGAACACGACACCGGCCTTGGACACCCGGAAAATGCGGAGCGTTTGCGCTCGATCGAGCGAGCGCTCGGTCAAGCGGACTTCGCCGGTCTCGAACGGCGGGAAGCGCCCCGGGGCACCCGCGAACAGATCCGGTCGATCCACACCGATCGGCACATCGATGATGTACTGGCGGCCATACCCCGCCGGGGTTTTGCCTACCTCGACGCCGATACCGTCGTCTCGCCCGGCTCGGGCGAAGCCGCCTTGCACGCCGTGGGCGCCGTGTGCGCCGCCGTCGACGCCGTTTTCGCCCAAGAAGCCGCGAATGCCTTCTGTGCCGTCCGGCCGCCCGGACATCATGCCGAACCCGATGCGGCCATGGGATTCTGCCTGTTCAACAATATCGCCATAGCCGCGGAATATGCCCGCGCGCGCCATGGGATCGAACGCGTCGCCATCGTGGATTTCGACGTGCATCATGGTAACGGCACCCAGCGGGCGTTCGAAGCGGACAAGGATATCTTATACGCATCCACGCACCAGTTCCCGTGGTATCCCGGTACCGGGCAAGCTTGCGAAACTGGAACGGGCAATATTATCAACGTGCCTCTTGCGGCTGGCAGCGGGTCCAAGGAATTTCGCTCCGCCGTGGCGGAGAAGATTTTGCCCGCTTTAGACCGTTTTGCGCCGGAGTTGCTTTTGATTTCCGCCGGCTTCGATGCGCATCGGGACGATCCCCTGGCCAGCCTGAATCTCGTCGAGGACGATTACGCCTGGGTTACTTCGGAACTGGCGGCGGCAGCGGAAAAACACGCCGGAGGACGACTGGTGTCGGCCCTGGAGGGAGGCTATCATCCGGAAGCCCTGGCAAGGAGCGTGGCCGCGCACATGCGCGCGCTGATGGCGCGTTAGCGGCGAAAACGAGGGGACGCGCCTGGAGCGCGCCCCGCGCGGTGTTCTCCTCAGGCCAAGGACGATCCCCGCCCGATGCCGAAATAATCGAATCCCAGCATTTTCATCCTGGTCGGATCGTAAAGGTTCCGCCCGTCGAAAATCACCGGATGCGACAGTTCGGCCTTGATCGTATCGAAATCGGGGCTGCGGAACACATTCCACTCGGTGACGATGATCAGGCCGTCGGCGCCTTTCAGCGTGGCGTCGGGGCTGTCGCAGAGCGCAAGGTCGGATCTGTGCCCGTACAGCCGGCCGGCCTCGTGCGTTGCGACCGGATCGAACGCCTGCACCTTGGCGCCCGCTTCCCACAGGGCTTCGATGACCACCCGGCTGGAGGCCTCGCGCATATCGTCGGTATTCGGCTTGAATGCCAGTCCCCAGAGCGCGAACGTTTTCCCTTTCAGATCGCCCTTAAAATAGTCGTTGACTTTTTCGTACAGTCTCAGCTTCTGCCGGTCGTTGACGTCCTCAACGGCCCGCAGCAACTGGGCTTGATAGCCGACATCGCGCGCGGTGCGCTCGAGCGCCTTCACGTCCTTGGGGAAGCACGATCCGCCGTATCCGCAGCCGGGATAGATGAAGTGGTAGCCGATTCTGGGATCGGAGCCGATGCCCAGTCTCACTTTTTCGATATCCGCTCCCAAGCATTCGGCCAGATTCGCGAGTTCGTTCATGAAGCTGATCTTCGTCGCGAGCATCGCATTGGCGGCGTACTTGGTCAGTTCGGCCGAACGGATGTCCATGCAGACCAGGCGGTCGTGGTTGCGGTTGAACGGCGCGTACAAAGCCCGCAGAAGCTCGGCGGTGCGCGGGTTGTCGGTGCCCACCACGATACGATCCGGCTTCATGAAATCCTCGATGGCCGCTCCCTCCTTCAGAAATTCAGGGTTTGAAACCACGTCGAACTCGCACGATTTCTGCCGATCGTTGAGCACCGTGCCGATGGCCTGACGCACTTTATCCGCCGTACCGACAGGTACCGTCGATTTATTGACGACGATGCGATAATCCTCCATGCGTTCGCCGATGCTCCGGGCGACAGCGAGCACATATTGCAGGTCGGCCGATCCGTCTTCGTCCGGAGGCGTGCCGACCGCGATGAACTGAAATAGGCCGTGCCGCACCGCCAGATCGACATCGGTGGTGAAATGCAGGCGCTTGGCGGCCATGTTGCGCTCGATAATGGCATCCAGACCGGGCTCGTAAATCGGAACCTCGCCCTGGTTGAGCCTGGCGATCTTGCCTTCGTCGATATCGACGCAGACCACTTCGTTGCCCACCTCGGCCAAACAGGCCCCGGTAACCAAACCGACATAACCCGAACCAAAGACGGTGACTTTCATGATTGTTCCTTTTTGTTAAGAAATGAAATTCTGCACGCGGACGTCGACAGGCTCCATCCGACGCTACGCAAAGGCGCGCAGCAGGTCGCGCCTGATGTCTTCGATATTTTCCAGCCCCACGGCGATACGGACTAGACCGTCGCCGATTCCGGCGGCGGCGCGTTCGCTCTCGCTCAGCCTGCCGTGCGTCGTGGTTGCGGGATGGGTAATGGTCGTCTTCACATCTCCGAGGTTGGCGGTAATGGACAGCATGCGGGTCGAGTCGATCAGTTTCCAGGCGCCGTCCCGGCCGCCATCGACCTCGAAGCTCACGATTCCGCCGCCCGCGGCTTGCTGCCCCGCGGCCAAATCATGCTGAGGGTGGGATGGCAGGCCCGGATAATACACGCGCTTCACCCAGGACTGGGATTCCAGCCACCGAGCAAGATTCAAGGCATTCTCGCTGTGGGCGCGCATGCGTATCGACAAGGTCTCCAGCCCCTTGAGAAATACCCAGGCATTGAACGGGCTCATGGAAGGGCCGCCCGTTCTCAGAAAGGGATAAATTTCCTTATCCAACAGCTCCCGCCGGCCGACGATCGCCCCGCCGACGCATCTCCCCTGCCCGTCCAGGTACTTGGTCGCCGAATGAACGACGATATCCGCTCCCAAATCCAAAGGCTTCTGCAAGGCGGGCGTACAGAAACAGTTGTCGACCACCAGAAGGCTGCCGTTTTGCCGGACTATCGCTGCAAGGCGGCGGATATCCGCGATTTCGGTCAGAGGGTTGGAGGGGGTCTCGATAAAAAGGAAGCGTGTTTCGGGCCTGACGGCCGCCTCCCAGGCCGCGTAATCGGTCATGTTCACGAACGTGGTCGCGACGCCGAATTTGCTCAGGTAATTCTGGAACAAAAGAACCGTGTTGCCGAACACGCTACGGGAGCACACGACATGGTCGCCGGATTTCAACAACCCGAACGCCGTCGTTGCGATGGCGGCCATGCCCGATGCGACCGCGATGCAGCGCTCTCCGTTTTCCAGCGCGGCAAGCCTCTCCTCGAAAGCTCGAACGGTAGGATTGGTGAAGCGCGAATAAATATTGCCCGGAACTTTGCCGGAGAATCTCGCGGCGGCGTCCTCCGCGCTGTCGAACACGTAACTGGATGTCGCGAAGATAGGGTCGGAATGCTCCTGCTCGGCCGTCCGCCGCTGCCCGGCGCGTATCGCTTGAGTCTCGATGGCGTACTGCCGCCATTCCCATTCGGTCATGTGATCTACTCCTTAAAAAACGTCTCGGAATTAACCCGCGTTATAGAGCTCGATGATCGAGCCGTCGGCCGAGCGTCCGGCTTTAGCCTGATCGTTCCGGTGCGCGCTGAGACGATCGAGGTATTCCTGGTCAATGTCGCCGGTGACGTAGTCGTTATTGAAACAGGATGTGTCGAACCGTTCGATGGAAGGATTTCCTTTCCGCACGGCATCGATTAAGTCACTTAAGTCCTGATAAATCAACCAGTCGGCGCCAAGCTCCTCCTGCACTTCCCGTTCGCTGCGTCCGTGGGCGATCAATTCGTGCGCCGCGGGCATGTCGATGCCGTAGACGTTTGGATAACGTACCGGCGGCGAGGCGGACGCGAAATAGACTTTGCGCGCGCCGGCGTCCCGCGCCATCTGAATGATTTGCATCGAGGTCGTGCCCCGGACGATGGAGTCGTCGACCAGCAGGACGGTTTTATCCTTGAATTCCAGGTCGATCGCATTCAGTTTCTGGCGGACCGATTTCTTGCGAAGCTGTTGACCCGGCATGATAAACGTGCGTCCGATATAGCGATTCTTGATGAACCCTTCCCGGTATTTCACGCCCAATCCGTTGGCAAGCTGCAATGCCGCCGTACGGCTGGTATCCGGAATGGGAATCACGACGTCGATGCCGTGATCGGGACGCAAACGCAGAATTTTTTCGGCCAGCTTGTCGCCCATGCGAAGCCGGGCCTTGTAAACGGAGATATTGTCGATGATGGAGTCGGGCCGCGCGAAATAAACGAATTCGAAAATGCAGGGCGAATGAAGCGCTTTTTCGGCGCATCGGCGCGTATGCAGCGTGCCGTTCTTTTCGATGATCACGGCTTCGCCCGGCTGCACGTCCCGAATCAGCTTGAACCCCAAAACGTCCAGGGCGACGCTCTCCGATGCGATCATGTAGTCGGTGCCGCTGGCGGATTTGCGTTCGCCGAACACCAGGGGACGAATGCCGTAAGGGTCCCGGAAGCCGATGATGCCGAAACCGGTAATCATCGCTACGACCGAATAGGCGCCTCGGCAGCGCTGATGGACGGCCGCGACGGCACGGAATACGTCGTCGGCGCCGAGCCGAAGCTTTCCCAACTCCTGGAGCTCATGGGCAAAGACGTTTAGAAGAACCTCAGAGTCGGAATCGGTGTTGATGTGCCGTTGATCCTGGACGAACAGCTCTTCTTTCAGCGCCTCGGCATTGGTCAGGTTGCCGTTGTGCGCCAGGCTGATCCCGTAAGGCGAATTGACGTAAAACGGCTGGGCCTCGGCCGAACTCGTGCACCCCGCAGTGGGGTAACGGACATGGGCGATGCCCATATTCCCTCTGAGATTCACCATGTGCCGGGTATGAAATACGTCCCGTACCAGACCGCTGTCCTTGCGCAAGTTAAAACGATCGTTTTCGCAGGTAACGATGCCCGCGGCATCCTGTCCCCGATGCTGCAATACGGTCAGGGCTTCGTAAAGCTCCTGGTTGACTTCGTCACTGGAAACGATGCCGGCAATACCACACATAGATCAACTCGCTAGACAATGAAAAATCATCGAAACTTGACGTAGCGGCCGAAGTCCGACGGAAGTTGGTCTCGAAGCCACAAAGCCAAAGACTGAAACGGTGGAATCAACGCAGACTCTTTCCACCAGGGATCGGCCGGAAGCGGCGTTGCTCCGGCGAGGAGAACCAGCACGGCAACGACGACGATACCGCGCCCGATCCCGAACACCATTCCGGCAAGCCGGTCGGTGCCCGTCAACCCGGTGCTTTGCACCAGCTTGTGCAACAGAAAAACAATCAAGCTGGCCAAGATCAGGCTGGCGAAAAAAAGTATCCCGAACGATGCGGCCATCCGGACGGAAGGAATCGAAACGACGGGGTCGAGGTAAACCGAAAAATCCCGGCTGAATCGCAAGCCGATCCAAGCCGCTGCAATCCAAGCACAGAGGGAAAACACTTCGCGGATCAGGCCGCGCAAAAGCCCGATGAGGGCCGATAACCCGATGACCCCGGCAATACAATAATCGATCCAAACCAGATCAGGCATGTCGTACTAGAGCCGACGGTAGAACCGTAGAATGGATAATCGCCCGGCCGGAAACGCCGCCGATCAAGGATGCGGAACCACAATGCCTTTGACGCCGACCGTATTTTCGATCTGCTGCTGCATCTGCTCCGCCCGCGGCCGGTTCAACTCGGGCCCAACCTGGACCCGGTAAACGGAAGTTCCGCCGTTGGTAACGACCTCCACGAATGCGGGAAAGTTCGATTTTCGCAGTCTGTCGGCCAAAGACCGCGCATTGCCTTCGGCGGTGAAGCTGCCGGTCTGGACGACCCATGCCGCCAGGTCATCGGATTCTTCCGACCTGGATTCCGGCGGCTCCGGGGCCTTGGAGCCACCCCCTGCCCCGGCGGCCGAAGCCCGCGCTTTATTATTCCCTTCTCCCTCCGGGAGACTGTGGCCCGAAGGACCGGATGATGAAGAAAGATCGCGCGGTTCCGGAGTACGATTCGCGGGCTGAGGGACAGTGCGCTCTCTCGCGGGTTGCACCGCCTTCGGATTGTCCGAAGGCGACCTGATCGGCGCCGGTTTTTGGGGTACGGGCGAAAGCGGGGCCGATCTAGCGCTCGCACCGGTTTCGGCAGCCCGCGCCGCCTCGGGTTTCTTCGGTCCTTTTTCGGCCGGTTTCGCAGGCGCCGCTTTCGCCTTCGCCTTCGTCGATTCGGGCGCCGTCGACTCGATCGCGACCTCCTCTTCCGAATGAACCGCCAGCGCAGACGGTTCGAGTTTGCTCTTCTTGGCTGGAGCCGGTTTTGATTTATTTACCGCTTCGGTTTTTGCCGGCTCGTCGATCTTGAGCGCTTGCGGACTGTCCGAATCGGCGGCGGGGCGGATTTGCTCATCGCCAGCGTTCTTGGGCACATCTTCACCGCCTGCTGTCGGATCGCCATCCGCCGCCGAAGCCGCCCGGTTTTCGGACATGCCGCCGGCGTCGGCGGAAGGCGTCTGTTCGTTCGCCGCAGTCGGGGACTCCCCGTCGGTCAATGGAACGATGCGATAACTGGTATTGGAGCTATCCTCACCCTCCAAAGGAGCCGCTTCGGAGGCCGATTTCGGCAGCTCGATGGATTTTTCTTCGATCTCCCTGGGTAGAGCCGGGATGTCGCCGGCACCAGCGGCGCTTTGATCTCCCGGCCGGTCCTCGAACAGCATGGGCACGAAAATAACCACCAGAGAGACGATGATGGTGGCGCCGATGAGACGTTGTTTCAGTTGCTGATCCATGAACACCTCGGACTCAGCTCATGTGAGCCAAATACTCGGAAACTAAAAAGAAGGAGCCGAACACCAGCACGAGGTGATCGCTCGCCGCGCTCTGCCTGGCCGCATCGAATGCCGCCGCGGCGTCGGGAAAACCTGACCGGACGGCTGAAACGCCGAAACGGTCGAAAACGGTCATAAGCTGATCGGCAGTTGCCGCCCGCGGCATCTTGAGCGGCGCCAGATACCAGTGGTCGACCTGATCTTTTATATTATTAACGATTCCCGAAATATCCTTGTCCCGCATGACGGAGAAGACCGCATGCACGGTTTTCCCGCCAAACCGGGAGCGCAGATAGTCCGCCAGTACCCTTACCGCCTGGGGATTGTGCGCCACGTCCAATAATACAGGAACGCATCCGGGGATGTATTGGAACCGCCCGGCCAAAGTGACGTTTTTCAATCCGTCCCGAATGGCTTCCGGCGACACGGGCAATCGGCTTTCGACTCTGTGCAAGATCTCCAGTACGGCCGACGCATTGATGAATTGATGATCGCCTTCGAGCGCCGGAAACGGCAGATCGGCGAGCCGCGTCTCCCGCGCCATCCAATTCCAGCCGCCGTCGAGCACTTCATGCCTGAAATCCGGCCCCTGGCGCGACAGTGGAACATCGTGTTCCACGGCATATCGGATCACAACGGCCGGCGCATCGGGATCCCCGATAACCGCAGGTCTTCCGGGTCTGAAAATGCCCGCTTTCTCCAATCCGATGGCTGAACGGGTATTGCCCAACCAATCCTGGTGATCGAGGTCGATGCTGGCGATCAGGGCCGCATCGGCGTCGATGATATTGACCGCATCCAAACGCCCGCCCAATCCGACTTCAAGCACCTGCACGTCGAGATGGGCAGAGGCGAATAGATCCAGCGCCGCCAAGGTGCCGAATTCGAAAAAACTCAGCGTGGTCTCTTTGCGCACCCGTTCGATACGCTCGAACGCATCGCATATCCGATCGTCGCCAACCGCTTGGCCGTCGATGCGAATCCGCTCGTTATAACGGAGAAGATGCGGCGAGGTGTACGTCCCGACTCTATAGCCATGGCGTCGCAGAATGGCGTCCAGCATGGCCACGCACGATCCTTTTCCGTTGGTGCCGCCGACGGTGATGGTAAAGGGCGGTTTTTCGCTTTTCCCAAGCCGGCCGTAGACTTCTTTAACACGCGCCAGCCCGAGATCGATCGACTTGGGATGCAGGGTTTCCTGCCAGGCCAGCCATTCGGCCAGCGTGTTGAAGCGCATGGACTATTCGTCGCCCGTGATTTCTTCGGCGGAAACAGGCGTATAGGCCGCAGCATGCCTTTCGGATCTTTCTGCACGTTTCTCGACGGACGGCTCGATGCCGGCGCCAGCCGGCTTTTCAGCCGTCAACACAGAGAGCAGCGATGCGATTTTTCCGCGCATTTCCCGGCGATCCACGATCATGTCGAGAGCGCCGTGCTGGAGCAAAAACTCGCTTCGCTGAAAGCCTTCCGGAAGTTTTTCGCGAACGGTCTGCTCAATGACGCGAGGACCCGCGAAACCGATCAGGGCGCCCGGTTCGCCGATGTTGATGTCGCCCAGCATGGCCAAACTGGCGGACACGCCGCCCATCGTCGGATCGGTCATCACGGAAATGAAAGGAATGCCCGCGTCGGCCAGCCGCGCCAAGGCGGCGCTGGTTTTCGCCATCTGGAACAGGGACAGCAGCGATTCCTGCATGCGGGCGCCGCCGCTGGCGCTGAATACGATCAGCGGAATCCTCTGTTCGAGGCAGTGATTGACTCCCCGCACGAAGCGCTCCCCAACGACCGATCCCATGGAGCCGCCCATGAATTCGAAATTGAACGCGGCAGCGACCAGCGGGTGCCCTTGAAGCTGGCCGGCGACGACGATCAGCGCGTCTTTCTCGCCGGTGGCCTTTTGCGCCTGGCTCAAGCGATCCTTGTATTTCTTGCTGTCCTTGAACTTGAGCGGATCGACCGGCGCTAAGCTCTCGCCGATTTCGTGGCGATTGCCGGGATCGAGGAACAGATGCAGGCGCTTGCGTCCGCTGATGCGCATGTGATGGCTGCATTTCGGGCAAACCTCCAGATTCCTTTCGACTTCCGACCTGTAGAGTATCGCGTTGCAGGCCGGGCATTTGCTCCACAAGCCTTCGGGTATCGCGCTTTTCGTAGACGCTTCGGTGCGGATTTTCGAAGGAACTAATTTGTGAAACCAGCTCAAGGTCATAACTCTCGCTAAGATGATGCGTCCATGGCGGCACGCATGGATTTCAACAGATCGACGATGTCGTCGAGCGCCCGCCCGGCGTCGCCCCGCGCCGCTTCGATTTTTTCGACCAGTGCGCTGCCCACCACGACCGCGTCGGCGAATTGCGAGATCGTGGCCGCGATTTCAGCGTTCTTGACACCGAATCCGACGCCCAGCGGCAGAGCCGTAAGCGCTCGAATCTCCGAAAGCTTGCGTTCGACATCGCGGAGGTCCAAATGCGAGGCGCCGGTGACTCCCTTCAGAGAGACGTAGTACAGATATCCCCGTCCCAACCGGTCCATCTTGCGTATCCGCTCGTCGGTGCTGTTGGGGGCGAGCAAAAAGATCGGATCGATGCCGGCTTGCTCCAGAAGCGGCAACAGATCGGACGACTCCTCGGGAGGCATGTCCACGGTAAGAACGCCGTCGACGCCCGCACTCCTGGCCCGGTCGGCGAACGCCCGGTAGCCCATGCACTCGACCGGATTGAGATAGCCCATGAGAACGATCGGCGTCGCGCTGTCGGTCGAACGGAACCGTTCCACCATATCCAGCACCCGGCGGAGACTCGTCTTATGCAGCAAAGCGCGCTCGCTGGCTTTTTGGATGACCGGCCCGTCCGCCATCGGATCGGAGAAAGGCACGCCTAATTCGATGATATCGGCTCCTGCTTCCGCCATGGCGTGCATCGCCGGAACCGTAAAATCCGGATGGGGATCTCCCGCCGTGATAAACGGGATGAGCGCTTTCCGGTTCGCTTGCTTTAAAGTCTGAAACTTGGCGGTCAAACGGCTCACAGGGTAATTCCTTCGCGCCTTGCAATGGTGTTGATATCTTTATCGCCGCGTCCCGACAGGTTGACCAGGATCTTTTGATCCTTGCTCATGGTGGGCGCGAGTTTCATGGTGTAAGCCACGGCGTGGCTGGATTCCAGCGCCGGAATGATGCCTTCGATCCGGGTCAACGTGTGAAAGGCCTCCATTGCCTCGTCATCGGTGATGCTGACGTAATTCGAACGCCCGCTGTCCTTCAGCCAGGAATGCTCGGGTCCTACGCCGGGATAATCGAGACCGGCGGAAATCGAGTGGGTTTCGATGATCTCGCCATCCTCGTCTTCCATGAGATAGGTGCGGTTGCCGTGCAACACGCCCGGCCGGCCGGCGCTCAGAGGAGCCGAGTGGCGTCCGGTTGCGATGCCCTCGCCCGCCGCCTCGACACCGTACATGGCGACGCCGTGCTCGTCGATGAAGGGATAAAACAAACCGATGGCGTTCGAACCGCCCCCGACGCAGGCTACCAGCGCATCCGGCAGGCTTCCGGTCAGTTCCCTCATCTGCTGTTTGGCTTCGCGGCCAATGACCGCCTGAAAATCGCGAACCATGGCTGGGTAGGGATGGGGGCCAGCTACGGTGCCGATGATATAGAAAGTGTTGTCGACATTGGTAACCCAGTCGCGCATGGCTTCGTTCAGCGCGTCCTTGAGGGTTTTCGAACCGGACTCTACCGGCACCACGGTGGCGCCAAGCAGCTTCATCCGGAATACGTTAAGGGCCTGGCGCTCGACATCGACCGCGCCCATGTAGACCACGCATTCCATCCCCAGGCGAGCCGCGACGGTGGCGGTGGCGACCCCATGCTGTCCGGCTCCGGTTTCGGCGATGACGCGCTGTTTGCCCATCCGCTTCGCGAGCAGCGCTTGTCCGACAGTGTTGTTGACCTTATGGGCTCCGGTGTGATTGAGATCCTCGCGCTTGAAGAATATTTGCGCGCCGCCCAGGGTCGAACTGAGGCGTTCCGCGTAATAGATCGGCGAAGGACGTCCCACGTAGTGCTTGAGATCGTAATCCAATTCGGCAAGGAACTCGGGATCTTTCATGTACCGGTAATACGCGTCCCTCAATTCCTGAATCGGATGCATCAAGGTTTCGGCAACGAATACGCCGCCGTAGGGCCCGAAGTGTCCACGCTCGTCGGGCAAGTTGTACGGTTCAGTCGATGTTTGCTCTGTGGTCATATTCGTGTACCTGTTTTAGAAACGCCGCCATTTTACCGGCATCCTTGATGCCCTTGCCTGCCTCCACGCCGCTGGAAACGTCGACGGCGTAAGGCTGTACCGTCCGCAGGGCCTCCCCGACGTTATCGGGCGCGAGCCCTCCGGCCAAAACCACCGATTGGCGGAGTTCTTTCGGGATCAGCTCCCAGTCGAAGCGATGCCCGGTGCCCCCTTTTGTCTCCGGATGCCACGCGTCCAACAGAAACCCCGCAGCGTCCCGGTAGGCGTCCACGACCGCCGTCATGTCGGTTTCGGATCGCATCCTCACGGCCTTGATATAGGGTTTGCCGAAACGCCGGCAGTAATCCGGAGTTTCCTCGCCGTGAAACTGGATCAGATCGATGCGCACCTGCTCCAGGATCTTACGGACGACACTTTCGTCTTCGTCGACGAACAGCCCGACCACCGAGGCAAACGGCGGCAGCGCCGACACGATTCTTCGCGCCGTATCGATATCGAGATTCCGCGGACTTGGCGGATAAAAAACCAAGCCGATGGCGTCGGCGCCCAATCGAACGGCGGTCAGCGCATCGTCGGCGCGCGTGAAGCCGCAAATTTTAACGCGAGTTCTACGGAAGGGATATGGGAATTTCACTCGCTTTCCGAAGGAATATGACGGCTGGCGTTTTCCGGCAGGTGATCGAATATCGGATGACGGGGCAAACCGAAGCGGTCCGGGTAATAAACTCCGCCCAAGTATAACCCGTCGGCCGGGGCGGTAACACCGGCGCATTTCCGGTCTCGGGCACCGAGGACTTCCGCCCCCCATTCCGGAGGCCGCTTGCCGGCGCCCACTTCCATCAGGACGCCGACGATATTGCGCACCATGTGGTGCAAGAAGGCATTGGCGCACAGATCGACGATCACCCTATCGCTCTCCCGGCGCACATGAATGAAATGCATCCGGCGCCAGGGGCTCCTGGACTGGCAGTCCTGGGCTCGGAACGAAGAAAAATCGTGTTCGCCGATGAGATGGTTCGCCGCCTCCTGCATGGCGTTCTCATCGAGCGGATGAAAATGCCAAGTGACTTGCCGTCTAAGCAGCGCAGACTTCATCGGACGATTCAGGATGACATACCGGTAGAATCGGGCTATGGCGCTGTAGCGCGCATGGAAGTCCTCCGCCGTCTCTTGAACCCAGAGGATGCGCACCTCTTCGGGAAGCGCCGTATTCGTCCCCATCAGCCAGGAATACGGTTTCCGGTACACCTTCGTGTCGAAATGAACGACCTGCTCCAGGGCATGCACGCCCGCGTCCGTACGGCCGGCGCAGGTGACGCGAATCGGTTCGGCCGCAACGCGGCTCAGAGCCTCTTCTACCGCGGCCTGCACCGTGAGCTTTCCGTTCTGCCACTGCCAGCCCGCAAAAGCCTGACCGTCATATTCGACACCTAAGGCAATCCGCATCGTTTTCGAAATAGTTTATTGAACAGGGTTATAGGAAAGAATATTCCGCCATCGGTCCAATGCTACCATTTTGAGACAATCGCAACCGAAGCGGGATTGTGGAAAGGCACTGAACGACGACCGGGCATTCTTTCGGGCAGGGTAGCGTTGAGAGACCGGTTATCGTTACACTGAAACAGAAACGAGAACACAGTCCTTATTTAAGGTTTTTTAGCATTATGGCAGAAACAGCAAAGCTCGAACTGGATGGAAAACGGTTCGATATCCCCGTCGTCACCGGCACGGAGAACGAAAAAGGACTGGATATCACCCGGCTCCAGGCATCGACCGGTTACATCACCCTCGATCCCGGCTACGCCAATACAGGCTCCTGCACCTCCGCCATCACTTACATCGACGGCGACCAGGGAATTCTTCGCTACCGCGGGATCGACATCGCCGAGCTCTGCGAGAAATCGACGTTCATGGAAGTCTGCTATTTGCTCATCTACGGCGAGTTGCCGACTGCCGAGCAATTTACGAAATTCAAGGATAAAGTCCTCTTCCACTCGCTGATTCACGAGGACATGAAGAGCTTCTTCACCTCGTATCCCGGCCATGCCCATCCCATGGCCATTCTTTCGGCCATGGTGTGCTCCCTCTCGGTTTATCACCCGGAACTGTTGAAACCGGATCAGTCGCCGCACGAGCGGGATCAAACCATTACCCGGCTCCTGTCCAAAGTGCGCGTGCTGGCCGCCTTCGCCTACAAGCGATCGGTGGGCGAGGCGTTCGTCTACAGCCGTCCGGAGTTGGATTATCTCTCCAACTTCATGCACATGATGTTCACGACGCCCGTCAAGCTGTACGAACCGGACGAGGTGACGCGCAAGGCGCTGGATGTATTGTTCATCCTGCATGCCGATCACGAACAGAATTGCTCCACCTCGACCGTCCGCATGGTCGGCTCTTCCAAGGCCAATCTCTTCGCGTCCATTTCGGCCGGTATCTGCGCGCTGTGGGGCCCGCTGCACGGCGGCGCCAACCAGGCGGTCATCGAAATGCTGGAAGCGATTGCGGCCGACGGCGGAAACTACAAGAAATTCATCGACCGGGCCAAGGATAAAAACGATCCTTTCCGGCTCATGGGATTCGGGCACCGAATCTACAAGAATTACGATCCGAGGGCGCAGATCATCAAAAAGCACTGCGACGAAGTGCTCGGAAAGCTGGGCATTCACGACCCGATCCTCGAAATCGCCAAGGGCCTCGAAGAAGTGGCGCTCACCGATCCCTACTTCATCGAGCGAAAGCTTTATCCCAACGTCGATTTCTATTCGGGCATCCTGTACCGCGCCATGAAGATTCCGACCAATATGTTCACCGTGATGTTCGCCCTGGGAAGGCTTCCGGGCTGGATTGCTCACTGGAAGGAGATGATCGAAGAACCCGGAATGAGAATCGCGCGCCCCCGCCAGATCTATATCGGGGAGCAGCAGCGGGCCTATAAACCCGTCCAGGATCGATAGAAAGTTTCTTCGACGTTAGATCCGCGCCCAATCCCTGGACATCGTCCGGGCTGCGCGCGGATCTTTCGGACGTTTTTCGTCTCTCTTACTTCAGAATCGAAATTCGCCCGACCTCAGGGAGCCGGGGTCAGACGTTGAAGCGGAAATGAACCACGTCGCCATCGTGCATGACGTATTCCTTTCCTTCGAGACGCCATTTTCCAGCGTCCTTGGCGCCTTGTTCGCCACGATAGGCGATGAAGTCGTCGTACGCGATCACTTCGGCGCGAATGAAGCCGCGCTCGAAGTCGGTGTGAATAACACCCGCCGCCTGAGGAGCCGTCGCTCCGACCGGAATGGTCCAGGCCCGCACCTCCTTTACTCCAGCCGTAAAGTACGTAGCCAGGTTCAGCAATCGATAACCGGCTCTGATGACACGATTCAAGCCCGGTTCCTTTAAGCCCATTTCCATCAAAAAGTCTTCTTTTTCCTCGTCTTCCAACTGGGCAATCTCGGCTTCGAAAGCGGCGCAAACCGGCACGACCACAGCGCCTTCCTTTTCCGCGAAGGCACGCACCCGGTCTAGATAAGGATTATTCTCGAATCCATCCTCGCGCACATTGGCGATGTACATCGTCGGCTTCATCGTGAGAAGCTGCAAATCCCTGACCAGCAGCCGGGCGCCTTCGTCCATCGGCAGAGTTCTTGCCGGCTGGCCCGAATCGAGATGTTCCAGCAATTTTTCGACCAACTGCTTTTTTGCCAGATCATCCTTGCTTCCGGATTTTGCCGACTTGGCGACGCGCTGCAGAGCTTTGTCAGCCGTCGCGAGATCCGCCAGCGTGAGTTCGGTGTTGATGACTTCGATATCCGATAGGGGGTCGACCTTCCCCGCTACATGCACCACGTCTTCGTCTTCGAAACAGCGGACGACATGGGCAATCGCGTCGGTTTCCCGAATATGCGCGAGAAATTGGTTTCCCAGCCCCTCTCCTTTCGAGGCGCCAGCGACCAGGCCCGCGATGTCGACGAATTCGATCGTCGTGGGTACGACACGTTCCGGTTTGACAATCTCCGCAAGCGCCTCTAAACGAGGGTCGGGTACGGGGACCACGCCGACATTCGGATCGATGGTGCAAAACGGATAGTTTTCGGCCGCGATGGCCGCTTTCGTCAGTGCATTAAACAAGGTGGATTTGCCGACGTTGGGCAAACCCACGATTCCGCAGTGAAGCGTCATAGGCGAATAGTTTTAAAAGTCAGTAGGTTATTGGGATTCGAGGCGATGATATCGGTCTTCGAACCGAACGATATCGTCCTCGCCGAGATAGCTTCCGGATTGTACTTCGATGATTTCCAAAGGAATCGTGCCCGGGTTTTCAAGGCGATGCTTGACGCCCAGAGGAATATAGGCGGACTCGTTTTCCGTGAGGAGGAAGGTGTCCTCGCCGCGGGTCACTCGCGCCGTCCCCTTGACGACGATCCAATGTTCCGCGCGATGGTGGTGCATCTGCAGCGAGAGCGTCGCGCCGGGCTTAATGGTAAGGCGTTTGACCTGATAGCGCGAGCCCTTGTCGATACCCTCGTAGTCGCCCCATGGCCGATGAACCTTCGTATGAAACATATGCTCCGATCGGTTGGCCTTCTTGAGGTGCTCCGTAATCGCCTTAACGTCCTGCGATCTATCCTTGTGAGCCACGAGAACGGAATCCGGCGTTTCGACCACCACTAGGTCCTCTATTCCAACCGCGGCTAGAAAGCGGCTTTGCGAGTACAGCAACGAATTCCTGGCATCCTTGAGAAAAACATCGCCGACCGAGACGTTGCCATGATCATCCCGTGCCTTTATTTCACCCAGAGCGGGCCAGGACCCCAGATCGGACCATCCCACGCTCAGCGACAACACGGCGGCCCGAGGACTCCCTTCCGCTTGCGCGGTCAATTTTTCCATCACGGCGTAATCGATCGAGTCGCTGGGGCATTGCGCGAATGCCTTCTTGTCCACCCGTATGAAATCGCCGTCGCGCTTGCTCGCCGCGAGCGCCGCCTTGCAGGCATCGAGAATGGCAGGCCGATGGCGACCGATTTGATCCGCCCAAATTCCGGCACGCATAACGAATATCCCGCTGTTCCAGAAATAGCTGCCTGAGGCCAGATACTCGGCGGCGGTTTTTGCATCGGGTTTTTCCGTAAAGCCATCGAGTACGAATACGCCATCTCCGGTTTCCGGTCCGCGCCGAATATAGCCGAATCCCGTTTCCGGCTTCCGAGCCACGATGCCAAAGGTTACGATATCGCCTTTCGCCGCCAGCTCAACGGCTTTCGACAATCGCGCCTGAAATTCCGGGACATTTTCAATGTAATGATCCGACGGTAAAACCACTAAAACAGGGTCACGCTCTTCCTCCAGCGCTCGCAAAGCCGCAAGGGTCGCTGCCGGGGCGGTATTCTTTCCGATCGGCTCCAGGAGAATGGCGCTCCCGAGCAAGCCCATTTGTCTAAGCTGTTCCGCGGCAATAAAACGATGCATTTCGTTACAGACCACCACGGGCGCCAGCAGTTCTAAATGGCCTCCCTGCGCGTCCATCCCGAGAATTCGATAAACCGTTTCCTGAAACAGACTGTTATCTCCGGCAAGAGGGAGAAATTGCTTCGGGTAAGCCTCCCGCGAGAATGGCCATAATCGGGTGCCTGCTCCTCCGGACAACACCACGGCCTGAACAGATATCTTCATGAGCTTTCCCTAAACAATCACGGATCGGCTTGAGAGTATAGCCGAGGCGGCACGGTCCTAGCCATCCCGCCTATTCGCGTAGCCAGCGTTTCCGGCGCTTAAAGGGTAACTAAATCGTCCTATCTCCCGATTATCACCACATGCGTTATACTGAGAGCGTTACTAGAATAAACCATAAGACCGCCCCTCCAATTTCGTTCAAAATCTTGGCACTCAGAAAAATTTTCCGCGGTTCCGAAATCGGGTTTACTGCCAAACCGAGATCCCATCGTCCCCCTCCCTCAACCGGGGCGATTCGGACCGACGCGCCAACGCGATCGCCTTTCCTGAGCCTTTTCTGGAAAGGTTTTCTGTTTCTCAGCATTATAATCGTGGGAATTGGTAGTTCCTTTGCCATTTTGAATTACTTCTACCTGGAGTATCAGTTCCAGGAGCAACGCCAGCTCGATAGACGATTGCTTAGCCGGCAGGTTCAAGACTTACTGGATCGATCAACCTCTCGCTTGCAGCAAATCGGCTCTTTACTCGCCTCGGTGGGCGGTTTTGCTGCGGCCTTGACCGGGCAAGATTCCGGCGGACTGCGGAAAGCCGCTAGCGTCTTCAATGACTTCCAATACGACTTGGACATTGAGCGCCTTGAATTGTTTAAGCCGGACGCACAGCGATTCTGGTATTGGGGCGCCGCTACGCCGTCTCGTCAAGTACCGCGCCCGGAAGAGCAAGCCAAGGTCTTGCGGGTCTTCGAGGAAGAGAAGCCCTTATCGCTGTTGTCATGCGAGGAGCATTGCACGCTCAGCACGTATCAGCCTGTCTTATCCCAGGGGCGGGTGGTTGGCGTATTCAGTCTCACTCAATCAATCGCGCAGCTTGCCGTAGAACACCGTTCATTGACCGATTCGGACTTGGGCATCCTGATCGCCAATCGCAGCGACAGCAATATCCACCCTCTTCCCAAATGGTCGATGCGGATTGCCGCTCTCACGCATTTGGACCTCTTTGCGCCCTTTCTGAAGCACCTGTCGGAACGTTTTCCCAATGCGGTCATGGCCAGTGAAGAGATCCTTCCTTGGAAAGACCGCTATTATGCGGTCGATGTCATGCCACTGAAGAATTTACTTCAGGCGGACGGGCTGATTCTGATGATAAGCGATGTCACCGCCCAGGTCAGTCACATCAGGCGGGCCACTCGAGACGGCATTTTGCTGAGCGGTTTAAGCCTTTTAACCGCCGAGCTCCTGTTGCTTCTGCTCATGCGCCTGCCGATTCGCCAACTTCGCGGCTTGGCCGACACGCTACCGATGTTGGCCCAGGGCGCCTACACCGAAGCTCGGCAACGGCTTGTCCATCGATCGTCCGGACTCAACGACGAAATCACGATCCTAAGCGCGACGGCGGTGACGTTGTCCCACCAGCTTGAGGAGCAAGCACAGGCTATAACGCACAAAACCGGCGAACTCGCCGCTGAGCGCGATTTCGTTCAAGGACTCCTGGATACCGCACAGGTCATTATCCTGACTCAGACCAATCAGGGGCGAATTCTCACGGCCAACGAATTTCTCATACAAATTACCGGGTACAGCCAAAACGACCTTAATGGCACGGAATTCCTTTCCATCATATTGGAAAACAAAGCCGGCGACGATTTGGAGCAGGCATTGCTCGGGTTGTGGAACGGGCAACGGAAACGCTTGCAACATGAGGCGGAATTATTGTGTAAAGACGGTACCCGCCGGTTCGTGGTCTGGGTACATACCCGTTTGCATGAAAACAACGCCGAGGGCGTTGCGATTCTGTCGGTCGGTCTCGATGTCACGGAGCGGGTCGAAGCGGAAAACCGAACGATTTGGCTTGCGAACCACGATCCTTTGACAGGGCTGTACAACCGCCATCGCTTCCAGCAGGAATTGGAGCGGCAATTCAGCGAAGCGGAGAGAAACGGCACTCACGCCGCCGTCCTGTTTTTCGATCTGGATTATTTCAAGGAAATCAACGACACCAGCGGTCATCTCGCCGGCGACGAACTGCTCCGCAAAATAGCGCGGGAACTGAAAAATCGCGTACGCAAAACCGACATCGCCGCGAGGCTGGGAGGCGATGAATTTGCCGTTCTAATGCCGAATCAGACTGCGGAAGGCGCGTTGGCCTTCGCCAATCTGCTGAATCAGCGACTCACCGAACGGCCTCTCGAAATCCAGCAAAAGATCTTCCGGATTTCGGCAAGCATCGGAATTGCCATGATTCCGGAGCACGGAACCGTGATCGATGAGGTGATGGCGAATGCCGACCTCGCCATGTACCAGGCGAAAGACCGCGGTCGCGGACGGGTTCATCTATTTTCTTACGATGACCAATCCAAACAGCGGATCAGCGAGCGTACGCTGTGGAAACACACTATTCAGGAAGCGCTCGCGGCGCGTCGGCTGGTATTTTATTACCAGCCGATCATCGTCATCGACGGGCGCAAGGTCCGCTTTTCCGAATCTTTGATACGTCTTAAACACTCGGACGGTTCATTGATCTCGCCGGCGGAGTTTCTCGAATTCGCTCAATTGACGGGCCTGATCAATGAAATCGACCGCTATGCCGTTGAAACCAACATACGCCTGCTGACGGAATCCGCTGAACGGGCGCCGGCGGATACGATTCACGTGAATCTTTCCAGTTCCGCCTTGACCAACCGCGATTGGACAATCGCTCTAAAATCCGCCCTGCAGAACAATACATTGAGACCTGAGCAATTGATTTTCGAAATCACGGAGACGGCGGCAATTGCCGATTTCGGAACTGCCAAGGAAATCATGGACGAACTGGCAGATCTCGGTTTTCGTTTCGCAATCGACGATTTCGGTGCGGGGTTCGCTTCGTTTTCTTACCTAAGGCACCTGCCCGTAAAGTTCGTCAAAATCGATAAAAGCTATATTACCCATTTGATCGATAACCCTCAGGATCGCGCGTTTGTCTCGGCCATTACGACGCTGGCGCATGGGAGCAGCATCGAAGTGATCGCCGAGGGCGTGGAAGATGAAGCCACGCTGATTGTCCTTGGCGAACTGGGAGTGGATATGGCCCAGGGCTATTTTATAGGGCGCCCGGCGCCACTGGCCGGCGATTGAACTATAGCCCGCCGATCAACGAGCCGAGCTGTTCCGCTATCCTTTGCACCGCCCCCTGATTTGCCGAGACGAAACGTTTCCCGCTCTCGCCGATTCCCCGGCGAAGCGATTCATCGTTTAGCAAACGTCCCGCCCAAAGAGCCAACTCTTCGGCGTTTTCCACTTCGATTCCGCCGCCGCTTTCCTTGAGCTTGCGGCCGATCTCGGCAAAATTGAACAGGTGCGGCCCGAACAGGACCGGCAATCCGGCTGCGGCCGGTTCCAGCACGTTATGCCCCCCGATGGGCGTCAAACTGCCGCCAACGAAGGCAATGTCGGAAGCCGCATAAAAACCGCGCAATTCGCCCAGGGTGTCGAGCAAAAAAACATCGATCGACTCGTCACAGGGCTTGTTTTCGCTCCTGAGCCGAGTCGTCAGGCCCTTTTTTCCGCATTCCGCAACGACGTCGCCGACGCGGTGAGGGTGACGTGGCGCGAGAACTACCAGCAGCTCCGGAAACTCTCCTCGAAGAGCTTCGAATGCGGTCAGAATCTGGATTTCTTCACCGGGATGGGTACTCCCCGCAATAAGGATCGGACGCTTACCGAAAAGTGCTCTACGCAGTCCTTTGGCCCGATCTTGCACATCGTTCGGCAGTTCGTTGTCGAATTTGACATTGCCGGCTACGGAAACGGATTCCGGGTTGGCGCCTATCGCCACATACCGTCTTGCGTCTTCCTCCGTCTGAGCGGCAATCAACCGAACGTAAGAAAGGCTTTCGCGCGTCAGGGAACGAAGCCTGAGATAACCGCGCGCCGATTTCTCCGAAAGACGACCGTTGACAATGGCGAGCGGTATGCCCCGTTTGCCGCAGGCGCGATAGAGGTTTGGCCAGATTTCCGTTTCCAACACCACCGCGAGCGCCGGACGGTAATGCCGGATAAATCGATCGGCGCAATCGGGAAGGTCATAAGGCAAATAAACATGGCGTGCCGCATCGCCCAAAACCTCTTGGATGCGCGCGGACCCTGTCGGCGTCGTTGCCGTAACGAGCAGCGTTTGCTCCGGGAAACGCTCTTTAACGGCGCGAATCAGAGGAAACGCGGCTTCCGCTTCCCCGACGGAAACGGCATGAAACCAAATCACACCGGATTCCGGCTCCGAATCATAGATGGCCAGACGCTCGAGCCAGCGCCGGGAGTAACTCGGCTGTTTGCGTCCCCGCCAAAAGAGACGCCCGAGGATGAGTGGCGTGAGGAAATAGAACAGTGCGGAGTAGACTAGCCTCACGGAGATGACGATGAGCGGCGGTCCACATGGCTTGCCCCGCCATGTGGACACGGCTTGGCCTTTATTCGGGAACCACGGAGAGTGCCACGTGGGCTACGACATCGCTATGCAAGTACACGGCGATTTCATAGTCGCCGGCTTGACGAATCGGACCCGCCGACAAGCGAACTTCGTGTTTCTGGAGACTGACGCCTGCCGCAGTCACGGCATCGGCGATATCCTTGGTGCCGACGGATCCGTATAGCCGCCCTTCTTCGCCCGCTTTCTGAGCGATCTTCACGGCAAGCTTGCCGATCGCCTCGGCTCGCGCTTGGGCAGCCGCCAAGTCTTCGGCAGCTTTCTTCTCGAGCTCGGCGCGTCTTTTTTCGAATTCCGCCAGTTTTTCAGCGGTGGCCGCGACCGCCTTGCCCTGAGGGATCAAAAAATTCCGGCCATAGCCGGGCCTGACCGCGACTTTGTCGCCGAGATTCCCTAGACCCGCAATCTTTTCTAAAAGAATAATTTCCATCGTCGAATGCCTCGATAGTTTTAGCGTTCTTTCAATAATTACAACAACGATTCAGCCTGGCAATAATCTTTCCCGCCAATCGAACCAGAGGTCGCTCAACCCGACCAATGCAATTGGCACGATAATATACGGAACGAACAACAACGCTATATACGTTCCAACCAGCCAAACCTTCCACGACTTGTTCCGGGAAACCAATGCATGAAGCACCGAGAAGCCAACCAACAGGAATAACGCGAAAAGTGGAAAGCCGAGGTTCAAAGCGATTACCGCCATGTCTCCGCTCGCCGTTACGGCGACGATCAGCGCGCCAATCCCGGCATAGGGAAATGCCGCATGCATACGAAGCCCTACGAACTCCGAACCGAACCCGCCCGGATTGAACAGCACGGCTTGCCACCAACGCGCGATGAGCAGGCTTAGTATTTGGCCGATCATCAGGCTGGCGGACACAATCCCGGTCATATAGCGTGCAGCCACTACCGAGACGTTGTTCCAGAACTGTTCTTTATCGAAGTCCGGAGGAGCGCCGTCCAGCAACGGCTTGAAAAACCGCTCCAGGCCATCGAGCCAAAGCAAGGACGGATCCGGATAAAGCCAATAAACCGCGCCAACCATGAAAATGCCCATGACCGACACGAATCCGAAAGCCGTCGATAACCTGCCCGATTCGCGGAGGATCACTGCCGTGAGCCACATGGGCAACCACAGGAGAAGCCCATAGCCGGCCGCATCTGCCGCACTGCCGACAAGGAGCCCGCCTGATGCGCCAAGAACCGCGATGGATGCGGCCATTATCGCCGCCCCCTCGCATGCGCCTTTCCGCAGAGTCGGAAGTCCGACGGCTGCCGCAGCAAGAAGACTAAGAAACGGAACGCGCCAGGACATGAGAGCCAGAATGCAGACCGCGAACACGGCCTGCACCCGGCCTCTCAGGATAAAGGCGGCCAACGCGCGCATCATCGGATCGCGCTCCTGCCGGCACCGATCCCGCTTATTTGTGGGCGTCGGTATACGGCAACAGCGCTAAAAACCGTGCCCGCTTGATCGCAGTGGCGAGCTGCCTTTGATATTTGCCCTTCGTTCCGGTAATACGGCTCGGAACGATCTTTCCCGTCTCCGAGATATATTCCCTAAGCACATCGAGATCTTTGTAATCGATCTCTTTAACGCCCTCGGCGGTAAATCGGCAATATTTCTTACGCTTGAATTGGCGAACCATAAAAGACCTTTCTTGATTAAGGTTGTCGTTTTCGAACTGAAACCGGGGAAACGATATCGGCTATATGCCGTTCTTCGCTTCAGGCGCTCGGAGATGCTTCGCCGCCTTCTTCGTCGGCGCTCGCAGAGGGTTCTTCGCCCCGTTCCGCTTCCGGTTCGGATTGGCCGGATTTTGCCATGGGCGAGGGTTCGGTGATTGCCTCTTCGCGACGAACCGTCATGCTGCGCAACACGGCGTCGTTAAATCGGAACCCGCTTTCCAGTTCATCAAGGGTCTGTTGGTCGCATTCGATGTTCATCAACACATAATGTGCTTTGTGAACTTTGTTGATGGGATAGGCCAATTGCCGTCTTCCCCAATCTTCCAGGCGATGAATTTTCCCGGCGCCGGATTCGATCAGGACACGGTAACGATCCACCATGGCGGGAACTTGCGCGCTTTGGTCCGGATGGACCATAAAAACGATTTCATAATGTCGCATATGTGCTCCTTATGGATTAAACAGCCTTCCGCACGCTGCGGTAAGGCAAGGAGTAGCGGCTTTGAGGCCGCCAAACCGGAACCCGGAATTGTAATGCGTTGGCGTTTGGCTTACAAGTCAATGAATTGCCGTGAGAGGGTACGTGACAAGCATCGCGGGTGGATCGAGGGCATAACCGGAATCACGCATATAAATTGAGCATGCCGTTAGCCGCTATGGCACGCCCCGAGTCGGTCGGAACGCTTTCGTTATTTTCCGAAAAATGCTCCGAAAAAGGCCGGCTTTTTTCGCCGGAGCGTGACTGTTGATTGAAATCGAAGGACCCGCTTCTTTCATCCGGCGATCCCTGCGGGACCGTCACGTTGACGTCGGCCAGAGCGATGTCCTGAGCGCCGAGCATTTCACGCAGCATGGGAACCGCAGCCTCGATGGCCTCTCGAACCGAGGCGTGATGGGTCGCAAAATGGATTGCTGCCTGATCCTGATCCATCTGGATGCGAATTTCCAAAGGGCCCAGGTGTGCCGGATTGAGCCTGATTTGAGCGGTCTGAAGGTTTTTATCGTTCATCCATACGATGCGCTCGCCCAACCCTTCCTGCCATCCGGGTTCATTCAAAGGTTTATCGAGCGCCGGCACCGAATCGCCGGCGGCAGCCATGGATACCGGCGAGGCGGGAGGCATCGCCCCCAAGGGAACGCCGGCTTCCATCGAAGGCTCGACGACTTTCCCGGCGGAAACCGACGTCAATGCGGACAGCTTTTTATCGAACGGGGAAATCAGACTTTCGCTCGTTCCGGGCTCGACCGAATCGTTGCCGTCCGGTTTGGGGGGCAGCCATTTCGATAACTGCGATAACAGTGTTTCGGGGTTTTCCACTCCCAGCGAGGCTATACCGGCTGAGCCTGCCTCAGTAGGCCTTGAAGCGACAGCTGGCCTTACTCCGAGTCTTTCCCACTGAAGGGGCGCTGGAATCTGCTCTCCGAGGAGAGCGTCTCGATTGCCGTGAGTATACGGCTCGCCATTGGGCAAATCGCTCGATGGGACCTCTTGATTCAGATTGGCGGCACCTTCGTTCCCGGACATTTCTTCACCCGTCATGCCTTCTCCGGTCCCGAGCGACGGACGAGACGCGGACGTCGCCCCGCTTTCTGCGGATACCTGCGGCAGAGGCGCTTCTCCGTCGACAATCCCTGAAGAATCGGGCTGCGGGGAAGCCGAAGGAATCCCATAGGCGGCGAGCATGGCGAACAGCGGATCGTCCGCGCGCTTTTCCGAGTCCGAATCCTCGTCGGATAACCCGTTGCCGGGCAACGAATTGCCCTCCCCCGGCAAACCATTGCCGCCCGGTAGCTCCCCATGTTCCCGAAACTGCCGGTCGGAAAACGCATCGAGCGTGGAGACATATTGAAAAAGTTCCTGTAGCAGATCCTCGCGTGCTCCGTTCTTTTCCGGCGGGGCGGTGACCGGGCTCTCTCCGCCCTCCGAGGTCTGGACGCCCTCCTTCAGGGCTTCGAACTGCTTGACCAGCGCCGCGAGAAAAGCGGCCGGATCCGCCTCGCTTTCCGGCGCGGCGTTACGGACAAGCTGCGCCAACTCAAGAATGGAGGCCGGTGCGGCCATTGCGGAAGTTGTCGAAATATTGATGCTCATGTCCAAGATTCCAAGTTCGCACCACTAGCCTTAAGCAAATCCAAGGCCAAAACGGCCCCAAAAGCTTTCACAGGAATACGTTCAGGATGCCGTTGCCGCCGTTCGAGCGGCGGCCCGCTCTTTCATCCTGCTCCGCTTGCTGTTTCTTTTCCTCCAGGCGGCTCTCTTCCGTAAGCGTATGATCGAGAACTTTCTTGATGCCAAGGCTGCGCCTGCGCGCCTCCTCCCATTCGGCTTGGCGGCTTGCAAGCTCGGCCTGCGCTGACTTAACGGCTTTTTCCTGGTCCGCTATCGCGGTATTGATCTTGGCCAGAAAGGTTCGGTATTCGATCAACTGGCGCGTACCGAGACCTTCGTTTCCGGATTGTTGAAAACGTGCCGAATAATTGTCACGAAAAGCGATGAGACTGCCGAGATTCCGCTGCGCCGATTCCAGCTTTCGCCGGCTTTCCCCAAGAACCAGAGCGGTCTGCTTTTCCCGCGATTCGGCGAATTCCAAAACCGGGCCCAAACGCTTCGATCGTTTCATACCTTAGTCCTGTTCGATGAATATGCGAGGCGTGCCGGTCCCCTTACGAGGATGCGCCCAGTAATTTTTCCAAGTCGTTGAGGCTTCGTTCGAATCCGACCGACTCATGCAGATCCTGTTGCAGAAAGCTCATAATGCCCGGATTCATGGCGATGGCCTCATCGATACGCGGATCGGCTCCCTTGTGGTAAGCCCCCACACTGATCAAATCGCGATTTTGCTGGTACACGGAGTATAGGTGTTTCAAGCGTCTGGCGAGTTGCATGTGCCGATCGCCGGCAATGTCCGTCATCACGCGGCTGACCGATGCCTCGATGTCGATGGCGGGATAATGGCCCGAGTCCGCCAGGGCGCGGGACAGCACGATATGACCGTCCAGTATTCCGCGCGCCGCGTCGGCGATGGGATCGTTGGCGTCGTCGCCTTCGGCGAGCACGGTATAGAAGGCGGTAATGGACCCTTCCCCGTCATCGCCGTTTCCCGCCCGCTCCACGAGTTGCGGCAATTTCGCGAATACCGAGGGCGGATAGCCCTTGGTGGCCGGCGGCTCGTCGATCGCCAGAGCGATTTCGCGTTGCGCCTGCGCGAAGCGGGTCAGAGAGTCCATCAAGAGCAGGACATCGAGCCCCTGGCTGCGGAAAAACTCCGCGATACTCGTGGCCAGCAAAGCGCCGTGCATGCGCATCAAAGGCGGGTAATCCGCGGGAGTCGCTATCACCACGGCCTTGGCGCGCCCCTCTTCCCCCAGAATTTTCTGGACGAATTCATTAACCTCCCGGCCTCGCTCGCCGATCAGGCCCACCACCACCACATCGGCGTTCGTATACTTGGTCATCATGCCGAGCAGGTTGCTCTTGCCGACGCCGGTACCGGCAAACAATCCCAAGCGCTGGCCCCGGCCGACGGTAAGCAAGGCATTGATCGCGCGAACTCCGACATCCAAGGGTTCACGGATCGGTTTCCGCGCCAGCGGATTGATCGCGCTTCCCGTCAGCGGCATGGAACCGTCGGTTTGCAAAGGCCCTTTTCCGTCCAAAGGCTTGCCGGCCCCGTCCAGCACGCGCCCGAGCAACCCGAACCCCACTCGCGCGGAAGACGTCCTGGTCAGCGGTATGACTCGGCAATCCGGCTCCAAACCGTGGATGTCTCCGGTCGGCATCAAATAAATCCGTTCCCCGGCAAAGCCGACCACTTCGGCCTCCACGCCTTTTCCCTGCGCTGTCTTGACCAGGCAACGGGCTCCCACGGCCGCCCGGCAGCCGACGGCCTCCAGCGTAAGGCCGACCATCCGGCTCAGCTTGCCTTCCACGACCAGGTCCGGGGGCTCGCCGAGACGCGAGCGGTAAGCCGCCACTTTCGCAGCCCAAGACCGGTTAAGCTTTTGTGCCGGAGCGGAATCATTCATGGCCGATCCTCGTCCCGATCGCCGCCGAACAAACGTGCGATGACCGATGCGAGTCGTTTTTCGACCGTGGCGTCGATATTCGACGAGTCCGTTGTGACTCTGCACCCGCCCCGGGTCAGCAACGGGTCCTCGACGATCTTCCAGCGCGGCCCCAGTTCATCCAGCGCGAGCGCCGAACGAATCAGTTCGACATCGTCGGGATGAATATGAAGCGCGATCTTTCGCGCGCCGGACGGCAATATCGCCATGGCCTGGCGAACCACGGCGACGATCTCTCCCGGCTCGGTTTTCAGCTCTCGCCGAATAAGTTGCTTCGCGATGGCAATCGCCAGGACGACCAATTCCTGTTCCACCCGATCGTCCACTTGGGCAAGCGGTTCGCTCAGGCAATCGACCAGTTCTTTAAGACGTTGAGCCAGCGAGGCCGCGTTTGCGCGTCCCTCTTCGTAGCCCTGGCGGTAGCCCTTTTCATGGCCGTCGCGATAGCCGCGTTCCGAGCCTTCTGAATAACCTTCGGCGCGGGCCTCCTCATAGGCTTGCCGCTGCATCGCCTCGATTTCCTCCGCCGTGGGCATCGGGGGATATTCCGTTTCTTCCTCGACGACTGCCGGAGGCTCCTCTTCCGGCTCCCCCATGACCGGCAGTTTCCATGGAGCGAGCGAAGCGAGCTCCTCTGCCGTAAAGCCTTTAAATGAGCTCATCGCTGCCGCCTAGCGAAAGCTCGCCCGCCTCCGCCATGCGGCGGGCGATGGCGAGAATATCTTTTTGCGCCGCTTCCACCTCGCTCAAACGGGCCGGGGGAGCAGCTTCCAGATCGTCGCGCAGCATCTCCGCCGCGCGGCGGGACATGTTGCTGAAAATCTTTTCCTTCAGCGCATCGTCGGCGCCGCGCAAGGCCAGCAGCAGCGAGTCCGTGGAAACTTCGCGCAGCAAGGTCTGGATGCCGCGGTCGTCGATGTCGACCAGATCGTCGAACACGAACATCTTGTCCTGGATTTTTTGGCTGAGGTCGGGATTGATTTCGCTGATCTGTTCCATGATCGTGGCTTCGACGGTGCTTTCGATAAAATTGAGAATATTGGCTGCGGTTTCGATGCCGCCGAGCGTCGACGATTTGACGTTGGTATTGCCGCTGAGCTGCTTGTCCATGATGTCGTCGAGCTCGCGAAGCGCCGCCGGCTGCACGCCGGTGAGCGTGGCGATTCGCATGATGAGATCGGGACGCGACCGCTCCGGCAGGTAACCCAGGGTCTCGGCGGCCTGATCGCTGTCCAGCAGCGACAGGATGATCGCGACGATTTGCGGATGCTCGAGCCGGATCAGATCGGCAATGGCGCGAGGGTCCATCCATTTGAGCTGCTCCAGTCCCTTGCTGTTGCGGCCCAGCAAAATACGGTCGCAGACGGTGCTGGCCTTGTCCGACCCCAAGGCTTGGGTCAGCAGATTGCGGATGTATTCTTCCGAATTGATGCCCAGCGCGGTTTGGTTCCGGATGTCGTCCACGAACTTCGAAAGGATGTTTTCCACCATATCCATGGTAATGTTGCGAAGCTCGGCCATGGCCGCGCCGACTTGTTGAACCTCTTTCGGCGACATGTGCTTGAGCACCTCCGCCGCCCGGTCCTGCCCCACCGTCAGGAAGAACAACGCGGCCCTCTGCGGGCCGTCGAGCTTGGTCGACTCTGCTTCAGCCATTCACATTCATCCAGTTCTTAATCACCTGGGCAACCCGTTTGGGGTCTTGATCCACCGCCCGCTGTGCAAACGCCACGCGCTTTTCATGATTCTCCGGCGCCTCCAGCATCAGCATTTCTTCGTCTTCCTCGCTCTTGGCTATGAGATGGGAATCACCGGGTCCTGCGATCATTCCTTCTCTAGCGCCGGAATCGGCCACATCGTTCCCACCCGCGCCGGACGATTCGCCGCGCCCGACGAGACCTTTAACCGCCGGCCTGAGAACGCCGAAGACCAGCACGAGTACGACCAGCGCCGCCCCGCCCTGCTTGACCAGCGACCAAAACCATTCCTGCTCCCAAACGGGCACAACGGGCAGGGTCTCGGGCTCCGCACGGAAAGCGGCATTGGTTACGGTAACGCGGTCTCCGCGGGAGGCATCGTAGCCAACGGCCTCCTTCACCAGATTGGTGAAACGGGTCAGTTCTTCTTCGCTATAGGGTTGAAGAGCCACGCCATTGTCGGCCTGCGGGATATGTTGATAATCCACCACGACCGCCGCCGTAATGCGCCGAACGACACCGGCTCCGAGCCGGGAATGGCTGATGGTTTTGTCCAGTTCGTAATTTCGCGTGGCGCTCTTGCTCGTGCTGAGCGGGGATTCCACGGGTTTTTGCCCGGTTTGCCCGGATGCCGCGGCGCCGGTTGTTTCGGGCGCGACGCCGGCGGGCGGCGGCTGGTTGGACAACGCGCCGGGCACGCCCTGCACCGACGAGCCCTTGTTTTGCTCCTCGCTGGTTTGTTCGCTGCGCAAGGCGGGCAAATCCGGATTGTAAACTTCCTGAGTGCGCTCGGTGACGGTGAAGTCGATATCCGCGGTCACCTGGGTGCGCAGGCCGTCTCTCCCGACCACCGGACTCAAGATGTTCTCGATACGCTCGATGAGATGCTCCTCGACCTGTTTCTTGTAGTCGAATTGCTTGGCGTTGAGATAAAGATCGTTGCCGTTGTCCTTGGCATTGAGCAGGTGGCCGCGCTGATCGACCACGGTGACCTGGCCGGGTTCCAATTGCGGCACGCTGGACGCCACCAGGTGGACGATGGCCTCCACTTGCCCCGGCTCCAGGCCGCGCCCCGAGTGCAATTCAACCATCACCGAAGCGCTGGGCTTCTTGGGCTGCCGCACGAATACCGATTCCTTGGGCAAGGCCAGGTGAACGCGAGCCGATTTGACATTGCGAATGGTCGTGATCGAACGGGCGATTTCCCCCTCCAGGGCGCGCTGATAACGTGCGCCTTCCACCAGTTGGCTCGCGCCGAAACCGGACTGCTTGTCGAGGAGTTCGAAACCGGCCCCGCTTTCCTTGGGCAACCCCATGCCCGCCAGCTTTAGCCGCACCGCATGCACTTGGTCCGCCGCCACCAGAATGGCGCCGGTAGCCGGTTGGATCTGGTGTTCGATATTGAGTTTTTGCAGCGCTTCGACGATTTCGCCGGCTTCTTTCTCCTCCAAATTGGAGAATAAGCTGGCGTATTCGGTTTTCTGCGCCCACAGCAACACGGCAATCGCCGTCGCGACGGTGAGCGCGAGAGCAGCGATCAGCCCGATTTGGCGGCCGCGCGGCATTTGCATCCAGCCCCGGAGTACCGGCGGCAAGCTTTCATCCTGAACGACCGACGCTTGCCCGCCGGGCACCAGGTTTTTACCTTCGCTTTGACTGAGTTCCATCGGGCGCTATCCCACCGGTTCCGGATTACATGGGCATATTCATGACGTCCTTGTAGGCCTCCACCAGCTTGTTCCTGACCTGCACCATGGCCTGGAACGACAGGCTGGCTTTCTGAAGCGAGATCATCACTTCCGAGAGGCTGGCGTCGGTCGCGCCGGACTCGAAGGCTTCGGCCAGTTTATTGGCTTGCTGCTGAGTCTCGTTGACCTTGTCGATCGAATCCTTGAGCAAGGCTCCAAAATCGGCGGCGTCGGCGGCCGGCAATGCGGTGCTGCGGGCCTGATCCCGCATGATGCGCATCTGCGCGAGAACCTTGTTGATATCGAGCTCGCTCATGTTTATGCCCGGTTTTTTGTCACTATGCCCTTTAAATGCACGATTTGCGCCAACATCAGACGGAAGACAGGCACCCGGCTTCGCGCAGCTTGGCGAGCTTGTAGCGGAGCGTCCGTTCGCTGATCCCCAACCGCTCCGCGGTCGATTTACGGCTGCCGTTCTGTTCTTTCAGCGTATCGAGAATGATCTTTTCCTCGAGCGTCCGCAATCCGTCTCCCAGCGTTTCGGCAGGCGGCGAGTCGGATGCCGCCGGAATTCCGTCGCTGTCGTGGATGTCGTCCTCGAATGCCAGATCTTCCGGCGTGATACGGCTGCCCGATTGGAGAATCAAGGCCCGCTGAATCAGGTTGTCCAATTCGCGCACGTTTCCAGGCCACAAGTAAGCCCGGAGGCGATCGGCGGCTTCCCGGCAGAGTTCCGGTAATGGCTTGCCGCTTCGCCAATGGCGCCGGACAAAAGCTTCCGCCAGGGGAACAATGTCTTCCCGCCGCTCCCGCAATGGCGGGATGGTCAGAGGAAATACGCTTATCCGGTAATAGAGGTCTTCCCTGAAAAATCCGCGGCCGATCCAGTCCTTAAGGTTCCGGTTGGTCGTCGCCAGCACGCGAATATCCAGAGCGAGCGGCTTGCGTCCGCCCAGGCGCTCGACCTCGCGTTCCTGAAGCACCCTGAGCAATTTGGCCTGCAAGGCCTGGTTCATCTCCGATATTTCGTCGAGCAGCACGGTTCCGCCCTGAGCCATCTCGAGCTTTCCGGGCACTGTCTGCGCCGCTCCGGTATAAGCGCCTTTCTCGTAACCGAAAAGTTCGGCTTCCAGCATATTTTCGGGGATCGCGGCGCAGTTTATGGCCACGAACGGCCCCTTGTGCCGAAGAGAGCTGCGATGGATGTAACGGGCGAGAACCTCCTTGCCCGTGCCGCTTTCGCCCTGAATCAGCACGGTAGCGTCGGATTTCGCGATCCGCGCCGCCAGGCCGAACAGCTTTTTCATGGCCGGGCTTTCGATCACTCGCCCGTCGGTTTTCACCGGTTCCGGCAGGATGCGGCGGGATACCTGCTCGACCAGCGCTTCCGCCGCGAAGGGCTTGACCAGATAATCGCAAGCCCCGGCCTGCATGGCCTGAACCGCATTCTCGATCGTGCCGTAGGCGGTCATGAGAAGGACCGGAACGTCGGGGTAGTCCGACTTGATCCGTTCGAGCAGACTCAGTCCGTGCAATTTAGGCATCTGCACGTCGCTGATCACCAGCCGCACCCGCGATTCCGCCAATCTCGCGAGCGCCTCCTGTCCGTCTCCGGCGGAAATCGTCCGATAACCGGCGAGTTCCAGGGTATCCGTCAACGCCTCCGACAAGGAGGGATCATCCTCGACGATCAAAATGTCAGCTGACTGCATCATGTTCTCCCGTGTGGGTGGCGCGGCCGGAAAGATCGCCGGGCAAAGGCGTGCCGCCCGGCTTCAAAGGCAATTGAATGCGAAAGGTCGAACCGTGCCCCGGCGAGGACTCGCACCGGATCCGTCCGAAGTGCGCTTTGACCACGTACTCCGCGATGGCCAGGCCAAGACCCGTGCCGTTGGCGCGGGTGGTAAAAAACGGCTCGAAAATCCGTGCCTTGATGTCTTCGGCGATGCCCGGGCCGTCATCCGTCACGCTGATTTCAAGGCACCGGGGCTCGATGCGATCCGCCACGACCGTCACGCACCCTTTCCCGGCCATGGCGTCCACCGCGTTGTTGACCAGGTTGATCAGCACGCCCAGGAGCGCGTCGCCGTTGCCGTGCAGACAGTCGTCGCCGGACCGGTTGAGTGCCGTAAAACGTATCGCTTTCCCCTGCATCAACGGTTCACAGTTTTCCGCGAGCCTAGCCATGAGTTCGCCGATCGAAAACCGTTCCTTGGCCAATGTTCCCATTCGGGCGAACGTCAGCATGTCGTTGACCTGGCGCTCCAAGTAATGAAGCCGCTCCGTCAGTTTGCCCGCGAACTTGGAACGTTGGGAAACGTCGAGATCCGGCTTTGCGAGATGAGAGGCGTAGAGCAGCGCCGTGGCCAAGGGCGTGCGCACCTGATGGGCAAGGCTCGCCACCATTTCCCCCAACGCCGAGAGGCGCCTTTGGTGATCCGCCCATTCCTGGAGCGAACGCATTTCCGTGACGTCCGTCAGAAGCACGATCTGCCCCGGTTCGTCGCCGAGCGAACTGAGCGTCAAGCTGATCGTTTTACCATCGGGCAGGAGTCTTTGGTGGGGATTTTCGACGATCGGCAAAGAGTCCAGGACATCGCGCCAGATCCTTCCCAGCAACGGTTCGCCGAGAAACCGTCCGGCCACCGGGTTGTGTTCGACGATCAGACCGCGGTCGTCGATCACCACCACGCCGCCCGGGAGAGTCTTCAGGAGCAACTGGAGGCGGTTGGCCAGTATTTCCTTTTCGGCCAAGGTCTTGAGCCGCTCGCTTCGGGCCGCCGCCAGCTCTTCGTTGAGGCGGGCGACCTGAGCTTCGAGGTCGAGATAGGATTGGGTTAGATTTTCGGAAAGCGCGTTGAATACCTGGAAGGCATCCTGCAAGCGCTTGGCATGGTCGAAAACTTGATTGCCCAAGGGAACGCCGAATCCGGTAAAGTTGAACCTAACAGGCGACAAGCAATCACGGTGCCACCTTTTAACCTTAAAAATACAATAAGTTACGAAGATCGTTTTGAGAGAGACGTCAAATTACCGTCGTCTCTTCTCCCCGCAAGCCGTATTTGCGCAATTTTTCGACTAAGGTCGTGCGGCGCATCCGGAGCAGATTGGCGGCGTGCGCGACGACGCCGTTGCATTCGTCCAAAGCTTGCTTGATCAATTCGCATTCGAGATTATTCAGGTGTTCGCGCAAATCCAAGCCGTCTCCGGGCAAGCGGGCAAGCCCGAGTCCGTCGCCGGCGGGGGCGTTATCCGGCTTTGGCTCGTGCCTCGGCACGGCATCTTCCGGCTTGACGTACTGCTGGAATTTTTCCGGCAAATCCTGGGCGTCGATAACGCCGTTCGGATACAAAATGGCCAGACGTTCGATCAAGTTGGCCAGCTCCCGCACATTGCCCGGCCAGTGATAGCGCTGCAGCGCGCGGAGAGCGGCCGGAGCAAGCCGCATATCCCCTCGCTTCTCGCCTTTCAGACGAGCGGCAAGATCCTCGACCAGAGCCGGCACGTCTTCCAGTCGTTCGCGCAGCGACGGCACCTCGATCGGAAAGACGTTGAGACGGTAGTAAAGATCTTCCCTGAACCGGTTCCGGCCGATTTCCTCTTCCAGGTTGCGGTGAGTCGCCGCGACGATGCGCACGTCGCATTGAATGGTCTTGTTGCTGCCGACCCGCTCGAAACAGCGCTCCTGCAAGACTCTCAGGAGCTTGACCTGCATCGACAAGGGCATGTCGCCGATTTCATCCAGAAACAGCGTGCCGCCCTCGGCCATCTCGAAACGCCCTTGGCGGGAGCTAAGCGCTCCGGTAAAGGCGCCTTTCTCGTGGCCGAAAAGCTCGCTTTCCAGCAGCTCTCCGGGTATGGCGCCGCAATTCACGGGTACGAACGGTTTGCTCCGGCGAGTCGAGTAATAGTGCAAATTGCGGGCGATGACTTCTTTGCCGGTGCCCGATTCGCCGAGAATCAGAACCGTCGCGTCGGACGGCGCGACCTGCTGAATGAGCTTGCGCGTGCGTTGGACGGCCGCGCTGGCGCCCGTCAGGCTACGGAACAGCTCCGAAGGACGGAGATTTGCCGCTTCGGGTACTCCGCGGACGATCTTTTCGAGGCAGGCGTTCAAAGCCGCGTAATTGGCCGGCCAGGACAATACGGCGGCGGCTCGGTTTTCCAGGCCGGTCGGAAAAGGCCTGCCCGGAGCCTTATCTTTCACCAGTACGAGAGGCGCCTGCTTGTGAAGCTCCACGATCCGCGAAACGGCCTTTTCCGCATGGTCGTCCGCGACGACGAAAACGGCGTCGAATTCCGGCTCGCCATCCCCTGCAAGCGTATCCGGATCGCAGGCGACGACCTCGCAATCAAGGAATCTCAGAACGACGCTGAGTTCGGTGCCTAGGATGCTATCGCTTTGAACTAATAAAATTCGGCGCAAGCCCATCTAATTTTGGTCTCCAACGCATGGCACAGGCAGCTATGCCGACCGATCCGAATGAAATGGCAGATATGCAACAGCAAAAGTGTAGCCGTCAAAATATCGTCGTCAACAAAACGTTTTTTTACCGCTCCGCTCGAAATTGCTCCCCTTCAGAGAGCCGGAAACGGCCGGACAAGCGATTTTAATCGGGTAAAATCCAAAGAGTCGCCATTTGGCGACACAAATCTTAGCGTAGCAGAAACGAGAGACAGGAATAGCGTGTATACTTTTGGCAACAATCGACTCTATGTGGTAAGGCGAGCCTTTTAATGGCCAAATTAACGCTTACATTCAGAAGCAAGTCGCTCCAGGCCATCACGCTTCGACCGGGCGAGATCAGCATCGGTCGCGATCCGTCCAATCTCTTGTATATCGACAGCCTTGCGGTTGCGCCCCGCCACGCGGTCATCGAATCCACCCCCGAAAAAAGCATTGTTCGCGAAGTCGACAGCCGCTTTCCCGTGTTCGTCAATAACCAAAAAGTCGCCGAGCATGTACTCAGGCACCGCGACCGGATCACCATCGGCAAACACGTGATTTTCTACACCGAGGACGAGGCCTTTGGCTCGGATCGGCAAGCGGACGCCGATCCGGAATCGGAAGTCTGGACAGACAGCGACGCCAAATTCTTCGATGGCAGCTTGCAGGTATTGAACGGACGGCAGATCGGGCTGTTGATACCCTTGAAGAAATCGCTGGTGCGTCTCGGAAAAGAAGGATCGGGCGTCGTCATCATCGCCAAGCGCAAGAGCGGGTACTATATTTCTCCCTTGGCCGACGGCACCTCGCTATCGGTCAACGGCAAACCTGTCAAAGATCAAGCCGTGCCGTTGAGCGACGGCGACATCGTTAAGGTCAACGAAGCCTTGATGCAATTCTTTCAAGAACCACATGGAGTCATTTAATGCCTAGCACCAGGCATTCGGAAAAACGCCATTTCCACCGCGTCGCCCATGACGCGCCAGCCACGCTGTACCGCAACGATGAACGCGTTCCGTGCAAAATACTGGACCTGTCGCTCAAAGGCTGCCTGATCGAGCTCGACTCGGACCGGCTTATCGATCCGGACGGCGTTTACGAGCTCCGCATCGATCTGAATGAGACGATTCGAATCCTGATGAGCGTTTCCCCGGCCCACCGCAGCGAAAGGAAGCTCGGCCTCGTGTGCCGCCAGATCGATCTGGACAGTATTTCTGCCCTAAAAAGACTGGTCGAACTGAATCTGGGCGACGAGAAACTGCTCGAACGGGAATTGCAGGCGCTGCTGGCCTCGGGTTGACGCTCACAGCGCGGCCAAAGCGTCGCGCAAACTTTTAATCGGAACGATTTCCAAATTTTTGATACCGCCTTTCAAGATGTTCTTGGCCGGCGCCAGGGCATGGGTAAAACCGTGTTTTGCGGCCTCCTTGAGCCGTTCCTCGCCGTTTTGAACCGGCCTGACCTCGCCGTTGAGCCCCAACTCTCCGAACACCACCCAGTCCTTCGGAATCGGACGATCCCGGTAACTGGACACGACCGCCAGGGCCACCGCGAGATCTCCCGCGGTCTCGGTCAGACGCAACCCGCCCACCATGTTGACGAAAACGTCCTGGTTGAACAAGGGAATGCCGCCGTGCCTATGGAGCACCGCCAGCAGCACCGCCAGACGGTTTTGCTCCATGCCCACGGCAACCCGGCGCGGCGTCGGCGAATGCGATTCGTCGACCAGCGCCTGAACTTCCACCAGGAGAGGACGGCTGCCTTCGCGCATCACCATCACGACGCTGCCCGGAGCATCCTCTTCGCCGCGCGATAAGAACAGCGCGGACGGATTGCGCACTTCCCTGAGGCCGGTCTCCATCATGGCGAATACGCCGAGCTCGTTGACTGCGCCAAAGCGGTTCTTGAAGGCGCGGATGACCCGGAACCGGCTGCTCGAATCGCCCTCGAAATAAAGCACGGTATCCACCATGTGCTCCAGCACGCGGGGACCCGCCAGAGCGCCTTCCTTGGTGACGTGGCCTACCAGAAAAACGGTCGTCGGCGTCTGCTTGGCGTATCGGACCAATTGCGCCGCGCACTCTCGCACCTGAGCCACCGAACCCGGCGCCGATTGCAATACTTCGCTGAACGTGGTTTGGATCGAGTCGATGACCAGAACATCCGGCCGGCTCTCCGACGCGATCGCCAAAATCCTCTCAAGCAAGGTTTCGGCGACGATTTGAACCCCCTTGCAGGAAAGCTGAAGCCTTTTGGCGCGCAGGCTGACCTGCCGGATGGATTCTTCGCCGGTGACGTAGAGCACCCGCTGGCGTTCGCTCAAGGTCGCGAGGGTCTGAAGCAACAGTGTCGACTTGCCGATGCCGGGATCGCCGCCGATCAGGATGGCGGAGCCGGTTACGAGTCCGCCGCCCAAGACCCGGTCGAACTCTTCGATGCCCGTCGGCGTCCTGAGGATTTCTTCGGCTTCGACCTCCGCGAGCGATACCGGAGACGCGGTTTCGGCAGCGGCTCCCGCATAACCCCCGAAGCGGGAAACCGACGGCGCCACCCGATCCTCTACGCCTTCCACCATCGAATTCCAGGCGCCGCAGGCCGGACACTGCCCGGACCACTTGGTTTGGGCATGGCCGCATTCGGTGCAGCGGAACAGGATCTTTCGGTCTTTGGTTCGATTTACGGCCACGGGTTCCCCCCGCAGCCCCAAGCAGTCACTTCATTCATGATCGATCGCTAAGAGTCGCAAAATAGGCATCGGTTCACGGCCGGTAAACGATGCGGTAAATCGCCCCGACCTTATCGTCCGAGATCAACAGCGCCCCGTCGGGCATCTCCAGAATATCCACCGGCCGCCCCAGGACTTTGCCGTTCGGCCGCAACCAGCCGTCGGCGAAAACCTTGTCGCCGACCGGTTTGTCCCCTTGGAACTCGACCGTCACGACCCGATAACCGACGGGCGTGCTTCGATTCCATGAGCCGTGCTGGGCGACGAATAGCCGGCCCCGATATTCCGCCGGAAATTGCTTTCCGGTGTAAAAGCGCATCCCGAGCGATGCGACATGGGCCGGAAACGTCCACGCGGGCGGCTCGAATTCGGCGCAGGATCTGTCCTTGCCGAAATTCGGATCGGCGATATCCTTGCCGTGGCAGTAGGGAAATCCGAAATGAAGCCCCGGCCTCGGCGCACGATTCAATTCGTCGGGCGGCTGGTCGTCGCCCATCCAGTCGCGTCCGTTTTCGGTCAGCCACAGCTCTTTCGTTTCCGGATGCCAGTCGAAACCGACGGTATTGCGGATGCCGCGGGCATAGATCTCGAAATTCGAACCATCCTTGTCCAACCGGGTCAGCGTCGCGTAAATCTCGTTCTTGGGAAGGCAGACATTGCACGGAGCGCCCACCGGTACATAAAGCTTTCCATCGGACCCTACGCGCAGATATTTCCAGCCGTGGTGCACATCGCCGGGATAACGGTCGAAAACGATCTCGGGCTTCCGGAGGTTCGACGCCTGCCGCGCGATGTCCTTGAACTTCAGGATACGGGAAACCTCGGCAACATACAGATCGCCGTCGGCAAAGGCGACGCCGTTCGGCATGTTCAGATCGGAGGCCAATACCCGGACCTGATCGGCTTTGCCGTCCCCATCCCGGTCCAGGATCGCGTAAACTTTGCCTGCCTCCATGCTGCCCACGTATACCGTGCCGTCGTCCCCTAGGGCCAGGGACCTGGCGTTGGGCGTCCGGTCGGTGTAGACCTCAATGTGAAACCCCGGAGGGAGTTTGATTTCGCTCACCAGGCTTTCGGCCCGGACGCCGCCGGCGGCCAGGCCGAGCGCAAACGCCGCGAGTTTGAGCCAAGAATGTTTGTCTGCGTCCATGACCGGTTCCTCGACAAGCCGAACGATTGATGGAAAAGTTGCGGAGCAAGCATGCGTATTCGGCAGACGACTTGATTTTTAACGCGCCGCCTCCAAATATGGTAACACCCACGAATTTTCCATAGGTGATCGACAATCATGCGCGTATTTCTCTTCCTGCTTACCAACGCCGCGGTGCTGCTTCTGATCAGCATCGTCTTTCACGTGCTGGGGCTCGGCAACCTCCTCAGCCAGCGCGGCGTTCATCTGAATCTCGACAGTTTGCTCCTGATGTCCGCCATCATCGGCATGAGCGGTTCCTTCATTTCGTTGATGATGTCCAAGTGGATGGCCAAACAGTCCATGGGCGTCTACGTCATCGAGCAGCCGGCCAATCAGACCGAGCGCTGGCTGGTCGAGACCGTGCGCCGCCATGCACAGCAAGCCGGTATCGGCATGCCGGAGGTCGGCATTTTCGATTCCCCGGAACCGAATGCGTTCGCCACCGGCATGAACAAGAACGATGCCCTGGTAGCTGTCAGCACCGGTCTCATGCACCACATGGATGCCGACGAAGTGGAAGCCGTCTTGGGACACGAGATCAGCCATGTGGCCAACGGCGATATGGTTACCCTGGGGCTCATCCAGGGAGTCGTGAATACGTTCGTCTACTTCTTCGCCTCCATCGCGGGGCATCTCGTCGACCGGGTCGTGTTCCGATCGGAAGACGAACGCGCCGGATACGGTCCTGCCTATTATTTGACGCAAATGGTCGCGCAAATATTCCTCTCCATTCTCGCCACGATGGTCGTCATGTGGTTCTCCCGCTGGCGGGAGTTTCGCGCCGATGCCGGCGGCGCGCGCCTGGCCGGCCAGAGCAAGATGATCGGGGCGCTGAAAGCCTTGCAGCGAGCCCATGACCATAGGGATTTGCCCGGCGAATTCGCCGCTTTCGGAATCAACGGAGGATTGGGCTACGGCTTCAGGAAACTTTTCATGAGCCACCCGCCGCTGGAAGAACGCATCGCGGCTCTCCAGAACCTGCGTTAACGTAAGGTACCCTGTCCGCCCGCCCGTGGTATCCATCCGGGCGGGTTTTTTTATCGATTGACGATTGCATCCATGAACGACGAGTGGTCTAGCTTCCTGAACGATGGCGCTGCGAATCCCGCCCTGGCGGCAAACGCCACAGGAAAGGCATTTTGCGGTTTAGCCGATCTGGGCCTGTTGCGGGTTTCCGGAGCCGATGCGGAAACCTTTTTGCAAGGCCAAACGACCTGCGATATCGCGGGGCTTAAACCCGATGAATCCGGTCTCGGGGCTTTTTGCAATCCGAAGGGCCGGGTTATCGCGAGCTTCCGCATTCTCCGCCACGGCGAAGACTACGTCCTCGTTGTTCCGGCCGATTTGGCCGAGACCCTTTGCCGGCGTCTTGGCGTTTATGTGCTCCGCTCGAAAGTTTCGATAGAGAATCTGACGCCGCACCGGGGATTCATCGGGCTTTTCGAATCGGGTTCCGAGGTTTCCGCCTTAAGGCGAAGCGGCGACATGGTGACGGTCCCTATCGGCCCGAACTCCAGGCGCCTTTTGATCGCGGCGGAGACGGATACCGCCCGGCGAATCTGGCAGGACCTCCGATCGTCGCCGAATCTAGTACCGGTCGGGTCCAACGCCTGGCGCCTGAAGAATATCGAAGAGGGGCTTCCGAGCGAAACTCAGGCCACCAGCGAAGAATTTCTCCCACAAATGCTCAACCTGGACATCTTGGGAGGCATCAGCTATCGCAAGGGTTGCTATACCGGGCAGGAGGTCGTGGCGCGGACGCACTTTCTCGGAAATCTGAAACGCCGCATGTTTCGTCTGCGGACGATCGGCGACCGCGAACCGAGACCCGGCGACCCGCTCTATCAGTCGGGCGAAGCCGACGGACAACGGATCGGACAAGTCGTCGCCGCGGCATCCGAAGCGGAGAACGCCTTTCAGATGCTGGCGGTTTTGCCTATCGATCGGGCGCCGGAAATCGATCTCCGGTTCTTCCGACCCGATGGTCCAGCCGCCAAGTTTCTGACTTTGCCTTATACTTTTCAGATTCAGCAACCGTAACGCGAATAGAGTTCTGTCACTATGGATCTAAAAAACGAGCAGGTCTTTCTCGACTACATCAGAACCGCGATCGAGAACGACGAATTGCAATTGCCCACGATTCCGGAGGCCGCCCTTAAGATTCGCCAAGCGATGAACAAGGACAACGCATCGGATGCCGAAATCGCAAAAGCGATTTCATCCGATCCGGCGCTTTCCGCGCGGCTCCTGCAAATCGCCAACAGTCCGCTGTTCAGGGCCCGGCAGAAAATCGACAATCTTCAGGCGGCCATTACCCGCATGGGGCACAGCACCATTCGCACGCTGGTAATGAGCCTGGCGATGAAGCAGGTTTTCAAGCCCTCTTCCCTATTGCTGGAAAGCCATTTCCACGACATTTGGCAACATAGCCTCAACGTGGCTACCGTAAGCCGCGCCCTCGCGCTGCGCGCCCGCCCGCTGGATCCCGATCAGGCCATGCTTGCCGGACTGATCCATCAAATCGGCAAACTGCCGATCCTCACCCTGGCGGAAAAATTTCCCGACCTGCTGGACGACGACACGCTGCTGGAAAGCCATCTCGAAAACCTGCACACACCGATCGGCAAAATCATCGTGGAAACCTGGGAACTCCCCGACAGCCTGAGCCGTGCGGCCTGGGAGTACAGGGATTTCGAAAGGGACGCCGGTCCGTCCCCGGATTACGTGGACCTGGTGCAGGTCGCCTATCTGGAAAGCGTCATGGGCACGGGAGCCGCGCCCCGGATCGACTTGGCGAAAGTCCGGGCTTTCACAAAGCTGGGGCTCAGTCCCGAAATCGAAGTCCTGGAAATCGAAGGGGTTGCCGTCGAAGTCGAAGAAGCGCAGCGACTGTTTGCATAAGCATGGAGCGCGCCGGCCGGCAGCCCGGCGAGTCGATTCAGGGCGGATTGCGCGGAGCGGATTCCAGCCATTCATGCCACACGGCCATGCCCACGGCCAGAATCACCGGCCCCAGGAATAACCCTATGAATCCGAAGCCGGTCAATCCGCCCAGGACCCCGAACATTACCACCACGAACGGAATTCGGGTGGTGCGGCTGATAACCAGCGGCCGGATCAGGTTATCGATCCAACTCACGACCAGCGCCCCCCAAAGGAATAACACGGCTCCGGCCCAATAATCTCCATTCAGCGTCAGCCATAGGCTTGCGGAAACCCAAACCACGACCGTGCCGAAAGGAATCAGCGCGAAAAACGCCGTGAATGCGGCGAGAAGAACCGGCGCTTGGATACCGACGATCCAATAGCCTATGCCGGCCATAATGCCTTGGGCTATGGCTGTCAGCACGATTCCGTAAACGACGGCCTTCACGGTAATTTCCGTCGTGGAAAGGTATTCGTCGGCCCTTTCGCCCAAAGCAAGCAGCAATCCCTGACGAACCTCGTAAATCAGCCGCTGTCCGTCCCGGTAAACGAAAAACATCAAGAATACGGTGAAGAAGAGCTTTGCGCCGAGGTAGCCGACGCCTTCCAACATGCCCACGACCCTTCCGGAAAGCCCGGTCAGCCAGGGCAATACGTATCGGCGCATCAAACCCTGCAAGTCCTCGAATTGATCGAATATGAACTGCAACTCGGCGCCGAGAATGGGAATCGCCCGCACCCACTCGGGCAGCTCCGGCTTTCGGTCCAGCCAAGCGGGCAGGCGCTGGAAAAATTCGACCGTCTCGGCTTGAAGAATAATGGTCAATCCGATAAACGGAATGACCAATAATGTTCCCAGGAGTAAGGTCATGGCCAGCGCGCTGAGGCTGCTCCGGCCTTCCAGCCAGCCGGTCAGCCGAACGTGGAGAGGCCATGTCGCATAGACCAGGATCACGGCCCAGCCTATCGGCTCCAAAAAGGCATTCATGACCCGAAAGATCAAGAACGCCAGAACGGTCAGGAAAAGGCCGAGCGTGATAAAGCGCAAAACTTTGTCGATGGTCAGTCTCCCCGATGCGATAGAGGCAATTTCCTTATCCGTCAAATCGGCAGGTTTGGCGGAAGCCATACGAACAAAAACTCAAAAAGGTTTCTGATAACCGCCTTCGCGGCAGGATACGGAGACCCGTTGCTTTTCTCCGTCAAGTCGAAGCGCCGTCAACTCCCCGCCCCAGAGGCAACCGGTATCGATCCCGTGAACGCCGTCGTCCGCATAAAATCCCAGCGTCGACCAGTGGCCGAAAACGATTTGCGCCCCGGCGCTCCTCCGCCCCGGCACCTTGAACCACGGCATCAGATGAGGCGACTGCGTCCCCGGAGCGCCTTTCTCCTTGAAATCGGTGCGCCCATGGCGGTCGCAGTAACGGATGCGCGTGAAACAGTTGGTGATAAAACGCAGCCTGTCCCACCCCTGCAAGGTCTCCGTCCACAGATCGGGCCGGTCGCCGTACATTTGCCGAAACAGCTCGATGAAACGATCGCCCTGCAAGCAGCTCTCCACTTCTCTGGCGTAACGTTCGGCGTCGGCCGCACTCCACTGCGGCGGCAAACCGGCATGAATCAGGTAAAATGCCCCCTCCCGATATAACAACGGCCGACGCCGCAACCAGTCGATGAGGATCTCCCGGTCGGGAGCCGTGAGGACATCGGCGAAGGTATCTTTGCGCTTGACTCTCGATACGCCGTGTGCCACGGCGAGAAGATGCAGGTCGTGATTGCCGAGCACGGCAACCGCACTATCGCCCAGGGACCGAATAAACCGCAAGGTCTCCAGCGATTGCGGACCGCGGTTGACCAGGTCGCCCGTGAACCAAAGCCGGTCCGCAACCGGATCGAAACGGATTTTGTCCAGAAGGCGCCGAAGCTCGGCGAAGCAGCCCTGTACGTCGCCAATTGCGTATATCGCCATCGATCAGTGCAAGGTGCGCGGGATGGCCAGGGTAAACGACGGTATTTGGGCGTCGAAATGCTTCCCGTCGTCGGCAATCATCAGATATTCGCCCCGCATGACGCCCACCGGCGTTTCGATCATGGCGGCGCTGGTGTAGCGGAAGGATTCGCCCGGAGAAAGATAAGGCTGTTCGCCCACTACCCCTTCGCCGCGGACTTCCTGTATCTTTCCGTGTGCGTCGGTGATGATCCAGTGGCGGGACACCAGTTTGGCGGGCACGTCGCCCGCGTTGCGGATAGTGATGGTATAGGCGAACACGTAGCGGTTCGTCTCCGGGGAGGATTCCGTTTCCAGGTAGTCGGTTACGGCGTCGATATCGATGCGATACTTGTTGTTCATGGCCTGGACTAGGGTGGTAGACGAGTGTTTTTTGCCGATAGTTTAAACGGAAGCGCGTTATCCAAGCACCCTCCCCATCCGTTGACGGATCGGACTATCCGGCCATTTGAGAAAACGTCTTTCGGACCAAACCGAGTTTCGCTATGTTAAAGAACGCCTTGCTCGCTCTTGCGCTGCTCGTATCCGCTACGGCCCCGGAGGCGGAAGATCCGAATCAGTCCTTGTTCGCCGCCGCCGCATCCGGACAGGTGGAGCGTCTCGATTCACTGCTCGCCCAGGGCGCGGACGTCAACGGCAAAAATGGCGCCGGGCGGACACCGCTGATGGGCGCCGCGTTCTCGGGCAATGTTCGGGCAATCAGAAAGCTTTTGGCTTTCGGGGCCGATCCCAATGCGGCGGACAACCGAGGCGTGACCGCTCTCATGGAAGCCGCCACGCAAGGTTACGAGGACGCCGTCAAAGCCTTGATTGCCGGCGGAGCGGACGTTTCCGTGAAGGATGCCTCCGGCCTTACGCTCATGGATCGGGCAAAGAAAAGCGGGCATATTCGGATTGCGGCGATATTGGAACAAGCGGCGGCGGTTAAACCCGTCCCGGAATCCACGGATAATCAGGCCGACGCGAACAAAAAGCCGAAAGGCGCCAAGAAATAACGGATCAGAAAACCAAGAGGACAGGATCGTGCACATTCATATTTTGGGCATCTGCGGAACATTCATGGGCGGTTTGGCGATCATGGCCAAACAGATAGGGCATCACGTCACCGGTTCCGATCAAAACGTGTACCCGCCCATGAGCACCCAGCTCGAAGAGCAAGGCATCGCGCTCATGACCGGTTACAGTCCGTCGAATCTGGACCCGGCGCCGGATTTGGTCGTCGTCGGCAACGCCATCTCCCGAGGCAATCCGGAAATCGAAGCGGTGCTCAACCGGGGGCTCGCCTACACATCGGGTCCGCAGTGGCTTTACAACTACGTGCTGAAAAATGCCTGGGTGCTGGCCGTAGCCGGAACGCACGGCAAGACCACCACATCGAGCATGCTTGCCTGGATTCTCGAAAGCGCGGGACTCAGGCCCGGTTTTCTGATTGGAGGCGTTCCGCTCAACTTCGGCTTGTCCGCCCGGCTGGGCGAGGGGCGATTCTTCGTCGTCGAAGCCGACGAGTACGACACCGCTTTTTTCGACAAGCGGTCCAAGTTCGTCCATTACCGTCCGCGCACGGCGATCCTTAACAACCTGGAGTTCGACCACGCCGACATATTTTCCGATCTTGCCGCCATCCAGCGTCAGTTTCACCATTTGATACGCAGCATTCCGGGAAACGGTCTCATCATCGCTCCGGAGACGGACAAATCCCTCGCCGAAGTCCTGCAAATGGGCTGCTGGACGCCGGTCGAGAAAACGACCGTGGAAAAATGCCCGGACAACGCCGTTTGGCGCGCCGATCTGTTGGCGCCCGACGGCAGCCGATTCCAGCTTTACCACCGGGAACAGCCCTGCGGCGTCGTGGAATGGAACCTGACCGGCCGGCACAACGTCATGAACGCGCTTTCCGCCATCGCCGCCGCCCGCCACGCGGGCGTAAACCCGGAAGAGGCCGCCGCCGCCTTGAGCGCGTTCCAAAATGTGAGGCGCCGGCTGGAAGTGCGCGCCAGCGTCAACGGCATCACGCTTTACGACGACTTCGCCCATCACCCGACGGCCATCGCCACGACGCTCGAAGGCTTGCGCGCCCGCGTCGGCAGCGCCCGCATCATCGCCGTGCTGGAACCGCGCTCCAACACCATGCGCATGGGCGTTCACGCGGACACGCTCGCCGATTCGCTGAAAGCAGCGGATCACTCCATCGTTTTCCAGCCCGACGACCTCGGCTGGGATGCCGAACAGGCCATGAAGGGAGCCGAACGCATCGGCGTCTGCCATACGCTCGATTCGATCGTGGAACGGCTGGCGAAAGAGTCCCGCCCCGGCGACCATTTGGTTTTCATGAGCAACGGCAGCTTCGGCGGGATTCACAAGAAGGTTGAAGAGGCTTTGCAACGCAGGTGATCGGCGTATGGCCCTGCATCGATTGATCAAGCCATTTGCTTCCTTTGACCAAGCTGAAATGTAGCCTAGCCAACCCAAGAAACAAAGTTCAGCGCATTCGGATGATTGTTTCTAACCTTCTCTCCGAATAATTAACCTCCCGGAGCGAAGTTCAACTATTTTTAATTTTATGTGCCAAGAATTTCCGTAAATTGGATGCAATGAAGCCGATTTCCGTAATCATCGTCAACTTTAACGCCGGAAAGTTTCTTTCTGACTGCGTCCGCTCGGTACTCGCTTCTACGGTACCGGCCGAGGTGATCGTCGTCGACAACCGGTCTACCGACAATAGCCTGGACATTCTGCGCCGGGATTTTGTCGGCGAGAATCGGTTAAAAATCATTAAGAACGAGCAAAACCTCGGCTTCGCCAAAGCAAACAATATCGCCCTGCCTATTGCAAAGGGCGATTATCTTCTATTCCTGAATCCGGACTGTCTAATCCGGCCCGATACGCTTGCCAAAATGGTGGGGCTCATAGAGAGGCATCCGCAGATCGGAATGGCGGGCTGCCTGATCCGTAACCCGGACGGAAGCGAACAAGCTGGATGCCGGCGCGCCGTCCCGACGCCGTGGCGCACCTTCGTCCGGCTCACCAATCTATATAAATTTTCGAAACACCATCCAAAGCTGAGCTGCTTCATCCAGACGGACACGCCCCTGCCAGCCGACCCCATCGAGATAGAGGCAATTTCCGGCGCGTTCATGCTGGTATGTCGCGGCGCCCTAGAAAAGGTCGGTCCGATGGACGAAGGCTATTTCATGCATTGCGAGGACTTGGACTGGTGCATGCGATTCCGGCAGGAGGGGTTCCGGATTCTCTTCGTGCCCACCGTCGAAATTCTACACGTCGGCGGCGTTTGCAGCAGTTCGCGACCAGCATTGGTCGAATACTATAAACACAAGGGCATGGTCCGCTTTTACAGAAAATTTTTCCGGCATCAATATCCGGC
>Ga0206099_100035_pt1 | contig 31269 bp, 30 predicted proteins | sample S3_2013CmetaT_FD_197230 | JGI IMG/M metagenome (GOLD analysis project Ga0206099, IMG submission 197230) | Metatranscriptome of soil microbial communities from Anza Borrego desert, Southern California, United States - S3_20-13C (Metagenome... | ecosystem: Environmental > Terrestrial > Soil >...
CCCGTGAGGCTTGACCATATAACACCCAAACCGTTTGGGTGATGACACAAACGCCGTGTACGTTGTCCGAGTAAAGAGCCCATGTGCTCGACTCAAACCCGTTTTGGCCTGGTGGCCAGAGCGAGCGGGAACCACCCGATCCCATCCCGACCTCGGAAGTGAAACCGTTCAGCGCCGATGATAGTGCAGTCCCCTGTGCGAAAGTAGGTCACCGCCAGGCCCCTCTTCACAAAGCCCCTCCCGATCCCTTCGGCAGGGGCTTTATTATTCATGCCTATGGCACAAGCCGGTTTGTTCGCCGCATCAAGCGGCGAGTGAACGGCGACTCAATCGAGGACCGGATTACATCGTCCTATAAACAGCAAGGGTTTTATGAATTCTGGCTGCCCTACGTTTTTCCATTTCACCGTTTGTGTGGCGCCGCTACGCGCCCGCACTGTGAGCGGCCGTTCGGCCGTGTTGCGTCTCTTTGAGATAGAAATCAAGAATATTCCTTGTTCTCTCGATGCAGGAGATCTTCAAACAACTCGAACGTAACCTCGATCTTTGCCTTCGCAAAGATCGTTATCGCCTCGGCAAGAGGCTTTCGCGTTTTCAGGCGGAAGCGCGTCGGGGCGAAACCGTTTCGGACGGCTTACAGGCGCTTCAGGATTCGATTAGCCAGTCCATGGTACAAAGACAGCTTCGGGCGGACAGCATTCCCGAGCCTAATTACCCGCTTGAGCTTCCGGTTGTCGAAAGAAAAACGGAGATTCTCGATAGCATTCGCAATCATCAAGTCGTCGTCGTTTGCGGAGAAACGGGTTCGGGCAAAACAACCCAATTGCCGAAAATTTGTCTTGAAGCGGGCCGAGGCGTTTCCGGTTATATCGGCCATACTCAGCCGCGTCGAATCGCGGCCCGCACCGTTGCGGCGCGAATTGCCGAGGAGCTTAAACAGCCTTTGGGACAGGCTGTAGGCTATAAGGTCCGATTCCAAGATCATACCCGCCCTGAAAGCTTGATCAAACTGATGACCGACGGCATCCTGCTAGCCGAGACTCAGCACGATCGTTTTCTCGATCAGTACGATACTTTGATCGTAGACGAGGCTCACGAGCGGAGTCTCAATATCGATTTTCTGCTGGGCTATCTCAAATGGTTGCTGCCTAAGCGTCCGGATCTGAAGCTCATCATCACTTCCGCTACCATCGATCCCGAACGCTTTTCCCGGCATTTCGGCAACGCGCCCATCATCAATGTCTCCGGACGTACCTATCCGGTGGACATCCGTTACCGGCCGGTGGAGGTAGAGGAGGGCGACGAGACCGACCGCGCCGAGCAAACCGCGATTCTCTGTGCCGTGGATGAGCTGTGGCGGGAGCAGCCGGGCGATATACTCGTCTTTCTGAGCGGCGAGCGGGAAATCCGCGAAACCGCCGAGTCGTTGCGCAAGCACCACCCGTCTAAATGCGAAATTCTGCCGCTGTACTCGCGCCTGTCGCAGTCCGAACAGGAGCGGGTTTTTAAACCTTCGGGCACGCGCCGCATCGTACTGGCGACCAACGTGGCGGAAACCTCGCTCACCGTGCCAGGCATTCGCTCGGTCATCGATACCGGTTATGCCCGCATCAGCCGCTACAGCCACCGCAGCAAGCTCCAACGCCTGCCGATCGAGAAGATTTCCCGCGCCTCGGCCAACCAGCGCTCGGGCCGTTGCGGACGAGTTGGGCCTGGAATAGCGATCCGGTTGTATTCCGAACAGGACTTTTTCAACCGTCCCGAATTTACCGATCCGGAAATTCTCCGTACCAACTTGGCGGCAGTCATCCTGCAAATGCATGCCCTCAAGCTCGGGGACATTTCCAAGTTTCCCTTTGTTGAACCGCCCGATGCGAGGCTGATCCGCGACGGTCTCCGGACCTTGCAGGAGGTCAACGCGCTGGACGAGCGCGGGCAGATTACAGAAATCGGCCGCAAGCTCGCCAAGCTGCCCGTGGATCCGAAGCTTGGGCGGATGCTGTTGGCAGGAGCGGAAGAGCATTGTTTGACGGAAATCGCGATCATCGTCGCCGCCCTGAGCGTGCCCGACCCGCGTGAACGTCCCGCCGACCAGACCTCGAATGCCGATCAGAAACATGCCCGTTTCCGCGATGAGAATTCGGATTTCCTGTCTTTCCTAAGGCTATGGAACGAGTTCGAGGAGCAGAAGAAGCACCTGTCGAAATCCAAGCTGCGCCAATGGAGCCGGGACAACTTTCTGTCCTACGTGCGAATAACGGAATGGCACGACATCCACGGCCAGATCATGGAGGTGGTGAAGGGCGAACTGGACTTGAAGTTGAACCAGGCACCGGGCGAATACGGCGAAATCCACCGGGCTTTGCTGTCGGGTCTCTTGTCCAATGTCTGCCTCAAGCAGGAGCAGAACGAGTATGTCGGGGCTCGGGGCGCGAAGCTGTTCATCCATCCCGGTTCGTTTCTGTTCAAGGCTAAACCGAAATGGATCATGTCCGCCGAGCAGGTAGAGACCACCAAGGTGTACGCCCGCACCGTGGCCAAGATCGAGCCGGAATGGATCGAGAAGGTGGGCGCCCATCTCGTCAAGCAACAACACTACGATCCGCACTGGGAGCGCAAGGCGGCACGGGCGGCGGTGCATGAGCGCACCACGCTGTTCGGACTCATCATTCAGGCGGGACGCAAGATTCCGTACGAGAGAATCAATCCTCAGGCGGCGCGCGAAATGTTCATCCGCCACGCCCTGGTGCATATGGATTACGACAGCAAGGCCCCGTTCTTCCTGCACAATCTTAAGCTTTTGGAAGAAGCGGATTATCTCCAGCACAAGGGGCGGCGGGCGGATCTTTTGGTGGACGAGGATTGGCTGTTCCGCTGGTTCGACGCGCGCATTCCGCAAGACGTGGTCAACGGCGTCGCCTTCGAGCGCTGGCGCAAGGCGGCGGAGGCGGGCAAGCCCGACATTCTCAAACTCAGCCGGACCGACATTACCGCCAAAGAAGACACCTCGCTGGATGCCGGAAATTTCCCCGACCACTTCCAATTGGGGCCTTTGCGGTTCCAGTTGCAGTACCGGTTCGAGCCGGGGCACGAGGACGACGGCGTCACCGCTATCGTGCCGCTGCATCTCCTGAATCAGCTCGATCCCGAGCCATTCCGCTGGCTGGTGCCGGGCCTGCTCAGGGAGAAGACCGTCGCCCTCATCAAGTCTCTGCCGAAGACCTTGCGCATCCATTTCGTGCCGGCGCCGGATCATGCCGACAGGGTGCTGCCCATGCTGGATTACGGGCATGGTCCGTACTATGCCCAGCTTTCTTCGGCATTGAAAAAGACCGGCGGCATCGCCATATCGCCCGATTCCTTCCGGGAAGACGTGCTGCCGGCGCATCTGCGCATGAATTTCGCGGTCGTGGATGAATTTAACGCCGTCATCGATCGTTCCCGCGATCTCAAGGCGCTCAAGATCCGCCATTCCGCCGATGCCGGTAAGAACTTTCAGCAATTGGCCCGGCAGGCCTATCTTCATACCGGCTGCAAAACCTGGAGCTTCGGAGACCTGCCCCAATGTTTCGACGGACGGCACGACGGTCAGACGGTCTATGGCTTTCCTGCGGCGGTCGACGAAGGGGAGACGGTCGGCGTCAGGGTGTTCGATACTCCGGAAGAAGCGGCTCGACAGCAGGAACTGGGACTTGCCCGCCTGTTCCGCCTCGCCCTGGCCAAGGAACTGAAATATTTGAAGAAGAATCTTGCGGTCAATGCCCAGGCGGAGTTTTTGTACCGGCAGCTGCCGGCCCATCCTTTCCTCTATCCCGAGTTAAAGACGGGGCGCGAACTGCGCGAGGACCTGCTGGACCGGCTTATGGGAGCATTGTTCTTGGAAGGGCAGCCCGATATCCGCAGTGCCGGTCAATTCGAGACACGGCTTAAAGACTGGAAAAGCGAACTGGTCCTCAAAGCCGACGAAATGGCTCGCACGGCCCAGGCCGTGCTCCAACTGTACGGCGAGATACAAGCCAAACTGAAGACGCGTCCCGCGAGCCCTGTCAAGCAGGATATACAGGAGCAGTTAGGGTTGCTTGTTTATTCGGGATTCTGGGTCACGACCCCCTATTCGCAAATCAAGGAAATGCCCCGCTATCTCAAGGCCATACTGCACCGTCAGGAGAAATCCGCCCAAGATTCGGTTCGGGATCAGAGGCAATACAACGAACTTGCGCCTCATTGGGTACGTTATTGGAACGCCATTAAGGCCGCCAAAGGGCGTCTGCTTCCGGAGCACGACGCCTATCGCTGGAGCCTTGAGGAGTTCCGCGTCTCCCTCTTCGCGCAAATGCTCAAAACACCCTATCCTGTGTCCGCGAAACGACTGGAAGAGGCATGGAAACATCTGGGGCCCAGGGTGTAAGACTTTAGATCCTAATCCTATCCCGCCTGAAGGGAGAGCCATGTCTCATTGAGGCATCTCGCGGCATATCCCGGAAAGCGGCCGTCGTGCGGGTAAGAGGCTGAGATTTGAATGCTGGAGAATGGTCTTAATGAGTAAACGCCCTTCGGGTCGATCGTCCATCGAGAGGAGCCAAACATGAAAATCGGTACCGCACTGACGCGCAGCGCCACCCGCGTCATGCTTCTTGGTGGCGGCGAGCTCGGCAAGGAGGTTGCCATCGCCTTGCAACGCTACGGCGTCGAAGTCGTGGCCGTGGATCGTTATCCCAATGCGCCGGCCCAACACGTGGCGCACTGTGCCCACGTCATCGACATGACCGATGGCGACGCGGTGAAGCGGCTGGTGGAGATGGAAAAGCCGGACATCATCGTGCCGGAAATCGAAGCGATCGCCACGGAGGCGCTGACCGAGATCGAGCAGGCCGGACGGGCGGTCGTCATTCCTACGGCGCGCGCCGTCGGCTTGACCATGAATCGGGAGGGGATTCGCCGCCTCGCGGCGGAAGAGCTCGGTTTGCCCACCTCGTCCCATGCTTTTGCCGATTCTTTGGATTCGTTGAGAAAGGCCGTTCAAACTGTCGGTTATCCCTGTTTCGTCAAGCCGGTGATGTCGTCTTCGGGTAAAGGGCAGTCGTTGCTGCGGAGCGAAGCCGATTTGGAAAAGGCGTGGGAATATGCGCAGTCGGGAGGGCGGGTCAAGGATGGCAGCGTCATCGTAGAGGGTAAAGTCGATTTCGATTATGAAATTACCCTGCTTACGGTGCGGGCCAGCGATGGCGGTGCAGGAGAGGCGACCTGTTTTTGCGAACCCATCGGCCATAGGCAAGAACACGGCGACTATGTCGAGAGCTGGCAACCGCAGCTTATGAGCGGAGCTGCCTTGGCGGAGGCCAAGCGTATCGCGAAGGCGGTGACGGACAGCTTGGGCGGACGCGGCGTTTTCGGCGTGGAACTGTTCGTCAAAGGCGATCGGGTTTGGTTTAGCGAAGTCAGTCCGAGGCCTCACGACACCGGCATGGTAACCATGATTACCCAGGCGCAGAGCGAGTTCGAGCTGCACGCCCGCGCCATGCTGGGACTTCCCGTTTCGACCCGTCTCCGCAACCCGGGAGCCAGCGCCGTGATTTACGGCCAGATCGAAGGCGAGGGTATCGCGTTTGAGGGAGTTGACGATGCCTTGGCCGTCCCCGAGACCGAAATCCGGCTGTTCGGCAAGCCGATTTCCTACCCGCGCCGACGGGTCGGCGTGGCTTTGGCCGCCGCTAGCTCCATCGAGGAGGCCCGAGAGCGAGCCAAGAAAGCGGCGGGACTGATTAAGCCCTTACCGGGGTAGATCGCCTTCGGAACCCGGCGGGGCTCATGCGGCCGCTCCGGACAGCCGAGTTGCAAAAAAACAGATTCGTGCAAAACTTGTCGTCCGTCGGCATGGTGACGATCGACAGGCGGAAAAACGATGTTCGGACCATCTAAAATCATACGCTCGCTGGCATTTGTGCCCTTGCTCTTTTCGGGCGCCGCCGGTGCCGATGTGTTCAAATACGTGGATAGCGCCGGACATGTGTTTTATACGGATAATCCGAAGCATTCGGGCTATCGGCTGATCATCAGGACGCCAGCCGCGTTTTCGCTCTACCCGGCCTCGAAAAAATGGCCGTTAGGCTCCGGCTTTTCCGAGAAGAACCGTAGGCAATTTGAGTCCCTGATCGATGCGGCAGCCAGCAAGTACAGCCTCGATCCGGCCTTGCTCCACGCCGTCATCCGCGCCGAGTCCTCCTATAATCCCGAGGCAGTGTCCAGCAAAGGCGCCGTCGGTCTGATGCAGCTCATGCCCGAAACGGCGGCTCGCTACGGCGTTCGCGATCGTTACGATCCGGGCGAAAATATCGAAGGAGGCGCCAAGTACCTGAGCGAGCTGATCGACCTATTTCAATCCGACGTGCGATTGGCCGTCGCGGCTTACAATGCCGGTGAAAATAATGTCATCAAATACGGAAATAAAGTGCCCCCCTTTCAAGAAACCCAGGAGTACGTCGCCCGGGTTCTCAATTATTACAATCGCTTGAATTGATGCTTATTGTCAAAACGCCGGAAGGCTTGGTCCGGGATGCGCCTGAACTGGTATCCCTGCCGCTTGCGGTCGCGCGAATTTCGATCATTCTCGAACGCGAAACCTTCAGTGCGGAGGAGGTCGCCGAAGCGATCGGCCAAGACCCCGCTCTTACCGCGCGGTTGCTGAAAATCGTCAACAGTCCGTATTACGGCTTGTCGGGACGTGTCGAGACCATTACCCGCGCCATCGGATTGGTCGGCGTCGACACGCTGTACGGCTTGGCGCTGACAACCTCCGTCATTCAAGGATTTCGCAAGATCCCGACGTGTTTGGTCAATATGACCGACTTCTGGTTGAACAGCCTCTATTGCGGCGTGATTGCGCGTCTCCTGGCCAAGGAAGCTTCCGTTTTGCACTGCGAGCGCTTGTTTGTCGCCGGGCTCTTGCACCGCATCGGTGCGCTGATTGTCTACATGCGTTTGCCGGACAATGCGCGGGAAATCCTTTTGGCGGCGGCGGGAGATGACCGGCTGATCCCGGATTTGGAAAAGGATCAGCTTGGTTTTACCTACGCTGAAGTCAGCGCGGAGCTGGCCAAGGCGTGGAAAATGCCGGCGCCTTTGCGGGAAGCGATTCGCTGGCATCTCGAGCCCGAACGGGCTGGAGATTATCGTTTGGAGGCCGGTCTGTTATATCTTGCCAACCGGCTGAAAACCGTGTCGTTACTTGGTTTCCCGATCGAGGACGTACTTCGGGAAATTCCGGATGAGGTTACCGCTGCGACACGCTTGGACGAAGCCCAGATAGCGAGCGCGATGTCCGCGGCAATCGAAAAATTCAGCGACGCGGCGGCCTTGTTCATGCCGGACGCTTACATGCGGCATTGACTCAGATTACCGCGACTCCGAAGCTCTCGAGCAGGCGGGCGAGCCGAATGAGGGGAAGTCCGATCAGTGCGTTGGGATCTTCGCCTTCGAACCTTTCAAACAGGACAATGCCCAGCCCTTCGGATTTGAAGCCCCCGGCGCAGTCGAAAGGCCGTTCTCGATCCACATAGCGCTCGATCTCCCGGTCACTCAGCTTTCGAAAATGGACCCGGCAGCGGTCGAGATCGGCCTTCATTTCCCCCGTGGCCGTGTTCAGGACGCTTATCGCGGTGTAAAACGCGACGGATTGGCCGGAAGCCGCGCGAAGCTGCCGAACGGCGTTTTCGCGGTTCATCGGCTTGGTTAGCTGTTTTCCGTTCAGAATAGCGACCTGATCGGAACCGATGATTAAACTGTCGGGAAAGCGAGATCCCACGGATGCCGCTTTTTCCTTTGCCAGCCGGACCGCGAGGCGCTCCGGTTTTTCACCGGCTTCGGGCGTTTCGCTGATTCCCGGTGAAACGGACTCGAACTCAAGTTCCAGCTTCTTTAATAAATCTTGGCGATAGCTGGAACCGGACGCCAGAACAATTTTTGCCATAACGCTGGATTCGAATGGATATTTGAGCGGTCAAAAAATTGGTAAAGAAGCGATTTTGACAGCTTTTGACATTTCTCGATATCATTGCACGATTATGCTTGACCGTTTGCCCGATTCGATCGATCCATTGGAGTTCGCGGAAAAGAAGCGTCGGATCGTTGGATCGATACCTTTGAACAAGATGGAACGTATACGCGACAGGGTGTTGAATGGCGAAGGTGAAGCGAAAGTCGATCTTGAATTTAAAAAAGAAGGCCGGCGTGCGGTCGTTTCCGGAGGAGTAGAGGCCGATCTCAAGTTGGAGTGCCAGTGTTGCCTGGAGCCGTTGGACTGGCCGGTGCGCAGTGAAGTGCATCTAGGCGTCGTCAGCTCCATCGACGAAGGCAATCTGTTGCCCGAGCCGCTTGAGCCCTTGCTTCTCGACGAGACGGGTGTGGTTGATTTAGTGGATATTGTGCAGGACGAATTGCTGCTGGCAACGCCTTCGATTCCCCAGCATTCCCATTGCGCTTCGCCTAAGACTGAAACTGACGCGGATTCCCGTGAGAATCCTTTCGCCGTGTTGGCGCAACTCAAAACTATTCGACAATAGGAGCTTTTAAATGGCCGTACAGCAAAATCGTAAAACGCGTTCCAAGCGGGGCATGCGCCGTTCGCACGATGCTCTGAAAGCCAACGCGCTTTCCATCGAGCCCACCACCGGCGAAACCCATCTTCGGCACCACGTCAGCCCGGACGGTTATTATCGCGGGCGCAAGGTGGTTGCCGGCAAGGAAGAGTCGAGCGAAGAATAGCTTCGATATCCGGATTGATTCGGGGAGCCTAAATCGTTGCGGCTCCCCGCCGTTGCTTCTGCTGGGTTTGCCGCTCGACCGATTGAACAATAATTATGAGTAAGAAGCCGACCATCGCTTTGGATGCCATGGGCGGCGATCACGGTCCCTCCGTGATCGTTCCGGCGGCTCTGGACAGCGCCGAAAACAATCCTCACCTAAATCTGATTTTCGTGGGTGATGAATCCATCCTTCGCCACCATCTGGGAGCGGCGCTGACGCGTTTCGGCGAGCGAATCCGCATTCATCACGCATCCGAGACGGTGGAGATGTCGGAATCTCCGGCGAAGGCTCTCCGCAATAAAAAGGATTCGTCCATGCGCGTCGCCGTCGACCTGGTCAAGGAGGGCGTTGCCGATGCCTGCGTGAGTGCCGGAAATACGGGGGCCTTGATGGCGATAGCGAAATTCGTTCTCAAAACGATACCCGGAATCGATCGCCCTGCCATCATCTCAGCCGTGCCCTCCATGGGGGGGCACACCCATGTGCTGGATCTCGGCGCCAACGTGGATTGCTCGGCTGAGCACCTCTATCAATTCGCCGTAATGGGCTACGAGCTCGTGCGGGCGGTCGAGGACAAAGAGCATCCGCGGGTCGGGCTTTTGAATATCGGCGAAGAAGAAATCAAGGGCAACGAACAGGTCAAGGAAGCCGCGAAATTATTGGCTGGTGCCCACATTAATTTTATCGGCTACGTCGAAGGGAACGATCTCTACTCGGGAAACGTGGATATCGTCGTGACCGACGGCTTTGTCGGCAATGTGGCGCTTAAAACCAGCGAGGGTCTTGCCAAAATGATCAATCATTCCATCAAGCAGGCGTTCGGCAGGAATTTTTTAACCAGGCTGGCCGGATTGGCGGCCATGCCTGTACTGCACTCCTTCAAAAAACAGTTCGACCATCGGCGCTACAATGGCGCCAGCCTTTTGGGGCTGCGCGGCATCGTGATCAAGAGTCACGGCAACGCCGACCGTCTGGCCTTCGCGAATGCCATCGGCATTGCGGTCAAGGAAATTGAAAAAGCCGTCCCGACGCGCATCGGCGAGCGGATAGCCGAAATCTTTGCCGAGAGGAAGACCGCGTGAGACGGTACTCTCGGATTCTCGGAACCGGCGGCTATCTCCCCGAAACCATTCTCACTAACGAACAGATCGCTCAGACCGTCGATACGTCGGATGCCTGGATTATCGAGCGCACCGGCATTCGCGAGCGGCGCATCGCCGGAAAACAAGAGACGGCCTCCAGCATGGCGGAACATGCCGCGCGTCAGGCCATGGAGGCCGCAGGGATCGAGCCGGAAACGATCGATCTCATTATCGTCGCGACGTGCACGCCGGATCGGGTTTTTCCAAGCACCGCCTGCCTGTTGCAGCAGCGGCTGAGTATCCGCGAGTGCGCGGCATTCGACGTTCAGGCGGCTTGCTCCGGGTTCATTTACGCGCTCAGCATTGCCGATCAATATGTTCGGGCGGGAACCGCCCGTCGCGTGCTCGTCGTAGGCAGCGAGGCGACCTCGCGGATCGTCGACTGGTCGGACCGCTCAACCTGCATTCTTTTCGGCGACGGCGCCGGCGCGGTCGTGATCGAGGCGGCGGATGAGCCGGGGATTCTAAGCACGCATATTCATTCCGACGGGCAATACCAGGATTTGCTGTACGTCCCAAACTCCAACGGCGCGGGGAGCGGTAAAGGCAACGAGCGATTCTTGAAAATGCAGGGCAACGAGGTATTCAAGATTGCCGTCAATACCCTGGGGCGCATCGTCGACGAGACGCTGGCCGCCAATAATTTGCAGAAATCGGATATTCACTGGCTCGTGCCTCATCAAGCCAATATACGCATTATCGCCGCCACGGCCAAGAAGCTGCAGATGCCGATGGACCGCGTGGTGATGACCATCGAAAAGCAGGGCAACACATCGGCGGCTTCGGTGCCGCTCGCCTTGAACGAAGCGGTTCGGGATGGCCGGATTCAGCGAGGCCATATGGTCTTGATGGAAGCTTTCGGCGGCGGTTTTGCCTGGGGCTCGGCCTTGATCCGGTACTAGGAGAGTTTATGTCTACAAATCTCGTCGACGACGGCTTGGCGTTTATTTTTCCGGGACAGGGCTCCCAATCCGTCGGCATGTTGTCGGAGCTGGCCGTGGCGCATACCGAAGTAGAGTCCACCTTTCAGGCCGCATCCGAAGTGCTTGGCTACGATCTGTGGGATTTGGTGCGGAACGGTCCCGAAGAAAGGCTTAATCTGACGCAATGCACCCAGCCGGCCATGTTGGCCGCCGATGTCGCGACCTGGCGGGTCTGGTCCAAGCAGACCTCCGTCAGACCGGGCTGGATGGCCGGGCATAGCCTGGGCGAGTATGCGGCCCTGGTGTGTTCGGGCGCTTTGGTGTTTGAAGATGCGGTTCGGCTTGTGGCCGAGCGCGGACGGCTGATGCAGGAGGCGGTGCCTCCCGAAACCGGGGCGATGGCGGCTATCCTGGGGTTGAGCGACTCTCAGGTCGTCGACGTCTGCAACAGGGCCTCGACCGAATCGGAAATCGTGGCGCCGGCCAATTTCAATGCTCCCGGACAAATCGTGATCGCCGGCCATAAGCCTGCCGTGGCGCGGGCCATCGATCTGGGGAAAGCGGAGGGGGCCAAGCGTGCCGTCCTTTTGCCGGTCAGCGTGCCGTCCCATTGTCCTTTGATGAAGAGCGCCGTGGAGGCGTTTAGGGCAATGCTGGCGGACACGGCGGTCGAAACTCCTCGAAGCGCCGTGATCCATAACGTGGACGTGGCGTCCCATTCGGCCCCGGAGGTGATTCGAGCCGTATTGGAAAAGCAGTTGTACAGCCCGGTTCGTTGGGCCGATTCCGTCCTGTTCATGTCTCAGCAAGGCGTCGGCCGTTTTGTCGAATGCGGTCCCGGACGCGTTCTAAGCGGCTTGAACAAGCGAATCGTCCCGTCGTGCAGAACCGAAGCGGTTTTCGATCCGGATTCTTTAGTTAAAGCATCGGAGCTTGTTCAATGACCTCTAAAATCGCTGTTGTAACCGGGGCCACTCGCGGCATCGGGCGCGCCATAGCCCTGCGTCTGGCGAAGGACGGCCATACCGTCATAGGTACGGCGACCAGCGAGTCCGGCGCCGACGCCATCTCCGCGGCTCTGGCCGACGGCGGATGTCGAGGCAAAGGCATGGTGCTGGACGTGGCCGAAGCCGGTTCGGTCGAGCCATTCTTCAAAGCCGTAAACGAGGAATTCGGGGCTCCGCTCATTTTGGTCAACAACGCCGGAATAACGCGAGACAACCTGCTGATGCGGATGAAGGACGAGGAATGGGACGATATCATCCGGACCAACCTGTCGTCCGTCTACCGGATGTGTAAAGCCGCTTTGCGCGGCATGATGAAAGCCCGAGAAGGCCGCATGATCAATATTACGTCGGTCGTCGGGGCGATGGGAAATGCAGGGCAGACCAATTACGCGGCCGCCAAGGCGGGGATCATCGGGTTTACCAAATCGCTTGCCAGAGAAGTCGGATCGCGGAATATCACCGTCAACGCCGTGGCTCCGGGATTCATCGATACCGACATGACGCGGGCGCTGCCCGAGGAAAGCCGTAAAGCGCTGCTGGAAAATATTCCCCTGGCAAGATTAGGGGCTGCCGATGAGGTGGCGGGTGTCGTGGCCTTTTTATGTTCGGATGACGCCGCGTACATCACGGGCGAAACCATCCATGTCAATGGCGGCATGCACATGGCATGATTCCGGGCATTTCCGGGAAACGTGTTTATCGCTGAGGAATCGGGCAAGCGAGGTTTTGTTTTTAGAGAAAAGTCTTGTATTCACACGGTTTCAAATTAAAATTTCCCGACTCACTAAAACTAGAGAAACACTGAGGATATAAAACGATGAGTGATGTAGCAGAGCGTGTTAAGAAGATCGTGGCTGAGCAATTGGGCGTAAAGGAAGAAGTTTCCAATGAAGCTTCTTTCGTCGATGACCTCGGTGCCGATTCCTTGGACACGGTCGAACTAGTGATGGCCTTGGAAGAAGAATTTGAATGCGAGATTCCCGACGAAGACGCGGAAAAGATCACCACTGTCCAGCAAGCGATCGACTACATCGAAAGCCACATCTGATTTGATCCTGCCGCCCCGCAAGGTTTTCGGCTTGGCGGGGCAGTATCGTTTTTGTCAATTTCCACCCCGCTAAGGAACCAAGATTGAGTAAAAGGCGAGTGGTCGTTACCGGATTGGGCGTAGTGTCGCCCATCGGGTTGACCGTGCGTGATTCCTGGGAAAGCGTGCTTAAAGGCAAGAGCGGCATTGCGCCCATCGAGCATTTTGACGTTTCCGATTTCTCGACCCGTTTCGGCGGGAGTGTCAGGGGATTTGATATCACCCGCTATATTCCCGAAAAAGAAGCGAAGAAAATGGATATTTTCATCCATTACGGGCTTGCCGCAGGCTGCGATGCCTTCGAAGACTCCGGATTGGAAGTGACGGATGAAAATGCCGAACGGATCGGCGTGGCCATCGGCTCCGGAATCGGTGGAATCACGGGAATCGAGAACGGACATAACGCTTTCTTGAAAGGCGGCCCCAGGAAAATTTCACCTTTCTTCGTGCCCAGCAATATCATTAATATGATTTCGGGCAACGTATCCATCAAATACGGATTGAAAGGCCCGAACTTCGCCATCGTTACGGCCTGCACGACGGGTACCCATAACATCGGCGAGGCTGCCCGCGTGATTCAATACGGCGATGCGGATGTCATGATTGCGGGCGGCGCCGAGATGGCGACATCGCCGACTTCCCTCGGGGGATTCGCATCGGCGCGGGCCTTGTCCCGCCGTAACGACGATCCGGCGCGCGCCAGCCGTCCTTGGGACAAAGACCGGGACGGTTTCGTATTGAGCGACGGCGCAGGGGTCTTGGTATTGGAAGAACTGGAACACGCCAGACGGCGTGGCGCCCGGATTTATGCCGAATGGATCGGTTATGGCATGAGCGCCGACGCCTATCACATGACTCAGCCGTCGGAAAGCGGGGAAGGCGCGGCGCGCTGCATGCGCAACGCCCTGAGGGATGCCGGCATCGACGCCGATCGAATCGATTACATCAATGCTCACGGAACCTCCACGCCGGCGGGCGATATCGCGGAAACCCGGGCGGTTAAAACGGTGCTCGGAGAGCACGCCTACAATACCCCGGTCAGTTCGACCAAATCCATGACCGGCCACATGCTGGGCGCCGCGGGGGGCATCGAGGCCATATTCTCCGTGTTGGCACTCAGGGATCAGGTCATTCCGCCGACCATCAATCTGGATAATCCGGATCCGGAATGCGATCTCGATTACGTTCCCCATACGGCGCGCAACGCGAGGTTGGACATCGTCATGTCGAACTCTTTCGGCTTCGGTGGAACGAACGGCTCCTTGATTTTCAAGAAATACAGCTGACTTTTGTCGTTCTAATCCCCCTTGTCTTGAAAGGCGAGGGGGATTCGCATAGAGCACGCATTAGCGTGCTTTTTGCTATCTTAGGGCTTGGTTTTTTCGGTTAGCCGATTGAGACAATGACGGGGAGTTCGGCGCTTGTGACGACTCTGGTTAACGGCCAGCCGACGCGATGCGTGGATGTGGCGGATCGCGGATTCCAGTACGGCGATGGAACCTTTACCACGGTTGCCGTCCGTCAGGGCATACCTTTGTTTTGGCCGTTGCACCTTGCTCGTCTGGATCGCGACTGCCGGAAACTTCTCATTCCTTTTCCGGGCGGCGCCTGCTTGGAGCCCGACATGCGAACACTCTGCACGGCGCAACCGGAAGGGGTATTGAAGATTCAAATCAGCCGGGGCATCGGAGGACGCGGTTACCGGGTGCCGGAACCCGCCCGCGTGACTCGGGTCCTGAGCATGCACCCGCTGCCCGATTATCCGCCTGAGCTGTGGACAAACGGCGTCGAGGCCCGGCTCTGCGAGAGCCGATTGAGCATAAATCCCGGTCTGGCCGGCATCAAGCACATGAACCGCCTGGAGCAGATTCTCGCCCGTGCCGAGTGGAGCGCCGAGGAGATCAGGGAAGGCATCATGCTCGATGCCGAGGGTTATGTCGCCGAAGGCACGATGAGCAATGTTTTCCTGGTCAAGAACGGCTTGCTGTTTACGCCGAAAATCGACCGCTGCGGCGTTGCCGGGGTGATGCGAAGCCTGGCGATTGCGGCGGCCTTGGAGAACGGTGTCGCCGTGGCGGAATCTCGCGTTACGCTCGAGGAACTTTACGCCGCGGATGAGGTATTTTTAACGAATTGCGTGATAGGGTTATGGCCCGTCAACCGATGCGAGGCCCGAACGTACGGCGTAGGGCCGGTTACACGAGAGATTGATCGATGGCTGCGGATGAAGGTGGAACGAGAACTGGCCGTAGCGTGCAACGGCTGATTGGGATTGCGCTCATTGCCGCCAGTTTTCTGACGGGATGGTTGTGGATGGATTATCGGGAAGCCCTGGATAGGCCGCTCGGGCTGAAGAGTCCCGCCTATTTCGAGATTGCCAGGGGCGACAGCCTGGCCCACATTGCCGCCGGACTCGAAGAGCGGGGAGTCGTATCCAACCCGGTGTGGTTCAGGCTCAGGGCATACCTGGACGGCTCGGCAAGGCGCTTGAAGTATGGCGAGTACGAAATCCCGCCGGGAACGACGCTTCGCGGCCTGCTGGCAATGTTCGTCGCCGGCAAGGTCCGCCAGTATCCGGTAACCCTTGTGGAAGGATGGACATTCGGGCAAATCCTGACTGCACTCGGTCAATGTCCGCCCCTCAAAAAGCTCGCGGCGGGCAAACCTTCGGACGAGATCATGCAAATGATCGGGGCACCCGGCGAGCATCCGGAGGGACGTTTCTATCCGGACACTTATTTCGTAACCAAGGGGACGCCGGATGTCGAGGTTCTCAAGCGGGCCTATCGGAGAATGCAGGCAGTGCTCAACGAAGAATGGGCCAAACGTGGCGATGGGATTCCCTATGCCACGCCCTACGAGTCGTTGATCGTGGCTTCCATCGTGGAAAAGGAAACGGCGCGTGCGGACGAGCGTCCTCTTGTCGCCGGCGTCTTCACCCGGCGTTTGGCCATGGGCATGTTGCTGCAAACGGATCCCACGGTCATTTACGGTCTGGGCGATCGCTTCACCGGCGATATCCGGAAGGATGACCTGCTGAGAGATACGCCGTACAACACCTATGTCCGTTCCGGATTGCCGCCGACCCCGATCGCCATGCCGGGGCTCGGTTCGATCCGTGCGGCCTTGCATCCGGATGCCGGAGACAGTTTGTACTTTGTCGCTCGCGGGGACGGCACCCACGTCTTTTCCAATAATCTGGAAGAGCATCGGCGCGCAGTCGAACAATTTCAAAAACATCGACATGATTAGAGGAAAATTCATCACCCTTGAAGGCGGGGAGGGCGTGGGTAAGACCACGAATCTCGAGTTCATTCGGGATTACTTGCAAATGCTCGGCATCGAGTTCCTGGTTACCCGCGAGCCAGGCGGCACCCCGATAGGCGAAGCCATCCGCCGCCTGGTGATCGATTCTCAGGGCATGGCGGCCCAGACCGAACTCTTATTGATGTTCGCCGCTCGCGCTCAGCATATCGAAGACGTGATCGAACCGGCTTTGGCTGAAGGCATCTGGGTCGTTTGCGACCGGTTCACCGATGCCAGTTACGCGTACCAGGGCGGCGGCCGCGGCATCGACGCCGAGGTGATTCGATTTTTGGAAACGTGGTTACAGAAAGGGCTTGAACCCGATCTTACTCTTTTGTTCGACGCGCCCGTGGAAATCGGTCTCGAACGGGCCCAAGGCCGCGGGCGGCTCGACCGCTTCGAAACCGAATTGCCGGACTTCCTCTCCCGAGTCAGGGAAACCTATTGCGAGCTGGCCGAGCGATGGCCCCGCCGCATCAAGCGGCTCGACGCAACCCGGCCGCTTGCCGAGGTGCAGGCGGAAATCGCAAAACATCTGGACTCGCTGCGTCAATCCTGATGGGAACGGCAATGGGCGGCATTCTCTACCCCTGGCTCGCCGAGCCTTGGCAAAGGCTAAACGCTTACCTGGCCGCTCGGAGGCTGCCGCAAGCCTTGTTGATTCACGGAGCCGAGGGAGTTGGGAAAACGCACCTGGCAGAGATGTTTGCCCAGAAGCTGCTTTGCAGGAATCCTGGACCCTTTGCGTGCGGCGATTGTGCCGGGTGCCGCTTGTTTCTCGCCGGAACCCATCCGGATTTCTTGAAGATAGAGCCGGCGGAGCGGGGAAAACCCATCGCCGTGGACGCCGTCCGGCACCTGATCGCGAACCTTTCGCTCAAGCCGCAGTACGGCGGCTGCCGCATCGTCGTGTTTCGCGCGGCTCATCAATTGAATATCAGCGCAGCCAACGCCCTTCTGAAAACCTTGGAGGAACCTGGCGAAAATACGGTCATGCTGCTGTTGACCGATACGCCTTCCGCGCTGCCGGCAACCATTTTCAGCCGCTGCCAGCGCTTGGCGATTCCGCTTCCGGATAACGAAAGCGCCGCCCGATGGCTGCAAGAGCAAGGGACCGGCGAGACCACGGCGGTGCTGCTGGCCGCGGCGAGGCACGCACCGTTGAAGGCGCTCGCCCTGAACGAATCGAATGTCGTGGAGCAACGGAAGACGGCTTTTTCGGAGTACGTCGATGTGGCGTTCCGGCGTCAAGAGCCGATTTCTCTCGCGGAGCGGTGGTCGACACTGTCGTGTGACGATTTGGTCGACTGGATGGTCTCATGGACGATCGATTTGATCCGTCTCGGCAGCATCCCGCGCTATCCGCGCTTGGACAACCCCGATTTGCGAGAAGGCTTGGAGACACTGGCCGATCGGCTACACTTGAAAGGCGTGTTCGGATTCTTCGATTTATTGTTGCAGGCGAAACGGGCCTTGAGCGGCCAAGCCAATCGACAGTTGCTGCTGGAGGAACTATTGATTCGCTGGGCGCAGCTCGGACGCGCGCCGCAAGTGGATTGGGATCTATCATGAGTGCAAACGAAAACAAACTGCGCCAGGGCATTCTCTCGCTGACGATTCGGGATAAGGATGTCCTGTACTCCGCCTACATGCCGTTCGTCAAGAACGGCGGGCTATTCATTCCGACCAGCCGAACCTACCGTTTGGGCGAAGAAGTATTCATGCTGCTGAATCTCATGGATGAACCCGAGCGTATTCCGGTTGCAGGCAAGATCATCTGGATTACGCCCAATGGCGCGGAAGGCTCTCGCGCCGCCGGCATCGGCGTGCAATTCAGCGAAGAAGACGGCGGGGCCACCCGCGCCCGAATTGAAAATTACCTGGCCGGCACCCTCGAATCGCAACGGCCGACACATACGATGTAGGCTGAAAAGCCGCTACCGACCCGCTTTTCCTTCGTCCAACCGCCCGCGTAAAGGCCGCCTCTGCGCCCGGTTTCTTCTCGATCCCTTTTCCGACCGGCGTCAACGGCCTCTTTCGGCAACCGGCTTGCCGGATTCCGATAAATAGATTTCCACGCGCCGATTCTGTAATCGCCCCGCGTTCGTATCGTTCGAGGCGACCGGATAGGCCTCGCCGTATCCGCGGGTCACGATACGGTCCGGACCGATGCCGTTGCGAAGCAGGAAATCCTGCACGGCTTGGGCGCGGCGCATGGACAGATCCTCGTTGTAAGCCTCCGATCCGCGGCTGTCGGTGTGACCTTCGACGAGGACGTTGCGATCCGGGTGTTCTTTGAGCGTATTTACCAATTGATAAAGCTTCTGCTGGGCGCCCGGTCTGAGGTCGGCCTTGTCGTAGGCGAATAGCACGTCGCCCAGGGTCACCATGAGACCACGCTCGGTCTGCATGGCCTTAAGCTCGGCGAGTTCCTGTTGCAGGCGCAATTTCTCCCGTTCGTCGAGAAGCCGCTGGGCCTCGGTTTCGGCTTTCCGGGCTTCGGCCATGGCCCGTGCGATCTCGACTTTCCTCTGGGCGATATACGCGAGATGGCTAATTTCGTCGTCATCGTCGGCGTCCTCGGCCTGCCGCAGCATTTGTCCCGCCTCGGCTAGCGCGACCGGCGCGTTTTGCGCAATTTCGACGTCTTGCTGCGCCTGCGAATACGACATGCGCGCGCTTTCCAAGGATTCGTTTTGGGTGGCGCAGCCCGAGCATACGGCGATTGCGGCCAGGACAAAGCAGCGCACGGCAGGTGGGTCAGAGCGATGGCAGTCTATCCTTAACATGGCAGTGCCTCCTTCACGGATTCATGTCGCCGGTGCGCCGGCCCTTGGTTTCCGCTTCACGGCGCAACGCTTCGATGGTTTGCTGAGTTTGCTGCGCCATTTCGCGGGCATTTCCCGACCGGGCTTTGGCTTCGGCGAGTTGGGCGTCGATCTGGGCTTGCTCGGCCAAGCGGCGGGCGTCCTCGTATTCCTCGTCGGCCAATGCCTGTTTCGCACGTCCCAATTTTTCCATGGCACGCTGCATTTCGACCGGCGCATATTCCGATGCCTTTACCATCATGGCTTGATTGAGCGCCGTATCGGCTGTCGAAATCGTATTGATGGGCGGAGTTTCGGACGCGCAGCCGAATAATCCGATAATCGTCGTACATACGATCGGAAAACCGAACCGACGTGTTGAAGAAGTGCTGTAGATCCTCATGAGAAAACCTCCTGTAAAACAGGAACCGTGACTTTCAAAATTCCTTTGTTCCGTGTCGGTAAATCCTGTGCGATATATTGGCCGATTCTTTTATTCGGCGGTTACCGGCGTCACTTTCCGATCAGATCGCCCGCTTTCCGTTTGATGTCCTCGGCGCTTTGCTTGAGATCCTTGGCCCTCCGCTTAACGACGCGCAACCAGTGCCGCGCCCAGGCGAACTCGATGCCCAGGATCGCGAACCCTAGGGGAATCAATAAAAAGGCAGGCCCCGGCAGCACGATTAAGGCGACACCGATGAGCACTATCGTAGATCCGACCACTCCGATGACTATGCGCCGCGCCACCCTATATGTTCTGACGAGGCCCATACGTGACATAAATCCTCTTTCGGCAACGAGTCGGTGTTTTTCGATGACCGGCCGTGAAAAAGCCTATCGTGCAACCCGTATCCGCTCGCGACGGCTTCTTCAAAACCTCTGGAATCTTAAAATTTGGACCCGCCGGCAGGTGTCGAGTTTCTGGGGCCGGTCGGCCGGGCAGACAATTGCCCGCTTCGTCTCTGGCGCAATACCTTCATATTACACGTTGTCCGGTAGCCGCTTGTATTTCGCGCTTGTTTTATGGTGGCGGCTTGGCAGAATATTAAGGTCCTGATACCTTTCGCGTCCCTCGGTAAGCAAGGGCCGCTCGAAGGCTTTATGTTATATTTTGTCGGGCCATTTTCCCGGGCATCTGCTGGAACAGTTGCCAACTACTTGAGTGTCGCCGCCTGATTGGACGTATCGGCCACACTATACCGTCGAAAGTAAGTCCAATGTTTAAAGCTGATCGTGTTTTTTGGGAACGTAACAACACAACGGGACAGACCGAATGGTTCTTTCTGACGCGGGAGGGCGTAATGGGGCCCTATGAATCCGAGGCATTCGCGAGAAAATCGCTCGATGAGTTCAAAGAGCGCTGGCTGCTTATCGGAAACGATGCGGACAGAGCCTCCGATTCGCATGGCGGCTTCGAACTCGTTCAGGACGGGACCGGTTTAACGGTACGGAAAGTAAATCCGCTAAAGTCAGCGTAAGGCTTATTCGATAAAGCCTTTCGGCTCCGGCGCAAACGCTGAAAATACCGGCCGGTCGGATTAGGCAAAAAACCACCTTTCCTTCGCCGGACAGGGCGAAGGAGATCCTGTCCTATGGTCGAGCGGGAAAGGATCTCGTATCGCCGGCTATTCCACGGAACCGTTTTCCGCCTTGTTCAACACCAGACCGACCAGAGGCGTGTTCTGGAGAGCCTCTATGGCTCGGGACAACTCGTCCTGGGTTGTTTTTCCCTCCTCGACGACCAATACCACGGCATCCACGTAAGGCGTGAAAGACAGTGCGTCCGCCGTTGCCAGATGGGGCAGGTCGAACATGACGAATCGCGACGGATAGCGGTTTTTCAGCTCTTCCACCAGCCTTGCCATTTTCGGCGAGGCGATGAGTTCCGAAGAGTTGAATATCGGCCGTTTCCCCGGCAGAACGACAAAGCGCCCGATGCCTTTGGGATTCATCAGAATCTTCGGGATAGGGACGTTGTCCATCAAGTAATCGCTCAAGCCCATCGCCGGCTCGATCCCCAAGTAACGATGCACGGCGGGGTCTCTGAGGTTGGCGTCGACCAGCAAAACGGTTTGGTGAGCTTCAAGAGCAATGCTGAGCGCCAGGTTGATGGCGGTGAGACTTTTTCCGCAGCCAGCGCCGGGGCTGGTGACGGCCAGGGTATTCCAGCCCTGTTCGCGCATTTTGTGCAATACGCGGGTGCGGAGGATTTTGTACGCATCGACGAAGGCGCAAGGGTCGTATCCCGCGATCACGCGCCGGCGGCGCAGCAACTCCCGCGACAGCGTGACGGTCCTGGTTTGCGTGTACTGGATGTTTTCCAGCGAAACGAGGTCCGCTTTGGGAATCTGGGCGGGCGCCAGTGCGGAATCCTGGTGGTGCTGTTGTCCAAATGCTCGACCGATACTTTCCATAGTATATCCTTCCCTGTAAGGTTGGGGGCGAGGAACGACCGAGCCGTCGTCAGCGCCGAGGTCGGCCGATCCGGGTAGCGGTTGCGGCGCAACCGAATCTCACAAGCTCAGCTTAAGAGCGAATCCATTTTGCGTAAACCCCTGAACCAGAGAACGTCCAGCGGTATCCAAAGCCAATGGACCATGGCCACGATCAACAAGATAAAGCCTAGCGCCGCGAGTGCGCCGATAGTCCTCATTTTTTGCTGCCGGGATATATCCTCGTCGGTTTCGAAGTAAGGGATGACGGCGAGCGGCGATCCGCCCGCCAGGGCAGTCGCGAGTTTCGTTCCGCGCACGGATTTGTCCATGTTTTCCATCAGCAGCACGTATCCGAATCCTCCGGCAATCGCCAGCATCGCGCCTAGGAGCGCGATGGCGGGCCGGTTCGGCTTGATCGGCTTCTCGGGCAGCAGCGGAGGCTCGATGATGGAAAACCGCTCGCCTTTGCTTTTTTTCTCGAGTTGTTCGCCCACTTCGGCTTCCATCTCTTTGGCCTTCAATTCCCGATAACGGGCGGTGGCGTTTTCATAATCCCTGACCAGCTCCAGATACTGGCGTTCGACTCTGGGACTTTGCACCAGCCTGTTTTCGTACTCGCCGAGTTTTGCCTTGATTTCTTCGCGCCGCTGTTTCAGGGCCAGCAAATCCTGAATCGTGCTGTCGCGCTGCGCCTGCAACGTGATATAGGCCGGATTTTCGGGTTGCCTGGCCGCAATGTCTCTGACCGCGCGGGTGGTGAGCCGTCTTTTCATTTCCGCATCGAGGGCGGAAATCTGCTTTTTTAAGTTAATGATATCGGGGTGGTTTTCGGAGTATTTCTCTCTGAGCGACGCCAGTTGGCCGTCCAGTTGGGTGAGTTGCTTGGCCAGTTCCAGCCCGTTGTCGGAATCGTCTGCATCCTGCCTGAGCGAATCGATTTCCAGGCGAGCCTTGACTACGTCGGGGTGTTTATCCGAGTAGCGGCCGGCCATGGCCAAATACTCGGTCTTCAGGCTTTTCAACCGGTCCTCCGGGCTCAGAATGCGTTCGCCGGTCGAAGAGATGACCGGAACATCGGGTTTGATCTGGGCCAGTTGGCCATCCAGATAGAACTTGCGGTCCTCGAGGGAGAGGATTTCATTGTCGATTTGCATCAAGTCGCGCTCGGTTCTCTCCATGAGCTCGACATTGATCTGCTTCTGTTCGGGCAGGCTGTTCAGGTTCTGTTCCTTGAAATCGGCGAGCTTCTTTTCGAGTATCGAAACATACTCGCCCATCTGCCTGGTTTCTTCCTTGATGAAATCCGAGGTTTCGGCGGTTCTTTGGGTGCGCGTCTTGAGGTTTTCTTCCAGGTAAAGCGACGTGATTTCGTTGGCGACGCGCTGGGCGAGATCGGGATTGCGATTTTCGTAGGACAGGGTGAACGCAATCGTCGCGCTAGACGGTCTGCCGGTGCGCGGATCGATGATGTCGGCGCTGATCGTGTCCAGCGCGATATCCTTGCGCATTCGCTCGATGACTTCCTCTTCGGTGAGCCGTTGGCGCGCGTCGGAATAGAGATCGAATTTCTCGATGATCCGGTTGAGGTTGCTCCGCGTCATGACCCGTTGGCTGATCATTTGCAGCCGTTGCGTGGCGTAGGTGGTAATGGTCGATCGCACCAGGTCGGGCGGAATTTCCTGCTCTTCGATCAGAATCGTGGCGGTGGAGCGGTAGGTCGGGGGCAGCAGGAAAGCGAGCAGCAGGCTCAGGGCCACGACGCCGGTCAGGATCGCGGCAAAGTGCGATTTGCTGCGCTTGAACGCTGCGATGTAGTCGTGTAGTCCTTTCTCTTCCATGATTCCCTCGCCAAATCCGTTGAGTCAGTACTGTAGCTTGTCCCATTGATAGCGGATCGTCAGGTAGGCGGCATGCGATTCGGGAATATTCGAGATGACGTCGATCTCTTGCCGGCTGTACTGGTACGACGCGGTAAGCGACCAGTTCTCGGTCCAGGTCCAGACCAGATCGCTCTGGAGGCGCAAATACTGGCGGTTAAGCGGGGTGTTGAACTGATCGACGGTGGTGCGATCGGCATAATAAACGTGAATCAGGCCGCTTAACTTTGGGGTGAATCGATGCTTGTCGCTGAAGGTTACCGTGTCGGCCTCGATCAAATTGCCGTAGATATCGGGGGAAGCCGTGTGCGCGTAATTCAGGCTTAAATCGTCGAGTTCGAACTGTTTGGCGATTCCGGCATTAATCACGTAAGTCAAGGAATCGCTGCTGAAGCTTTGGGCGTTAACGATCAGGGGATTTCCGCCAATATCCCGGAAGACGGTTCGGGCGCCGGATTGAGTCATGTTGTACTGACCGCCGCCGGCAAGCCTGATCTTCAGTGTCTCGTCGACGGCATAGGAAAAGCCGGCCATGGCCGAGGCGTACTCGATTTTGATGTCTTCGGACCGATTTTCGTAAGTCCCCGGAATATCGAAGATAAAGAAATCCAGGATTCCGGGAACGGCCGTTGCGCTCCCCGGCGACATATAGCTGGCGTAGGAGAACAAGCCGTTCAGTTGCAATCGCTCGCTGTAGTCGTGGATCAGACCGATCGAGCCGGAGTGGGTTTGATAATGCGGAAAAAAGGTATTTTCCTTGTTTTTGTATTCGTTGTTTCGATACTCGTAACTCACGTTGAGGCTGGTGTTTTCGCTCAAATCGTAGATCCACGACGGGTTGAGCGCTTGGCTGGTTCGCCTCACCTGATCGAATACGAGATCGTTGGCCTCGGTAAGCGAAGTTCGGGTCGAATCCCGGATGTAATCGCCCCTAAGGGCGAATTGGCTGCGTTCGGTGGCAAAGTAACTGCCCGTCAACGACACAAGCTGGTTTAGCGTATCCAGCCCCTTCTGATCGTAAAAATAATTGTCGAGCCGGACACTTCCATTCAGTTTCCATATTTCTTCCGCGGCTGAAAATTGGGTATTCAAGCCGAGTTTCGCGCCCCAGACATCGGTGTGCGGACCGGGCGTAAGAAAAAGATTAGTGTTGTACTCCTGTCCCACGTTGGCATCCGCTTGGAAGGTATATTCCACGGCTACGACATCCGCGGCGAGCAGCCATCCGACGATCCATGTTCCGTAACCTCGAAGGCGTCGTGGTCCGCTCGTGCCGATGGCGTCGCTCAGGTTTACGTCAGGCATGTAAAGCCAGAGCCGATGAGTGCGGGTTGCTGACGGCGGCGGTGTCGGTCATCGACGCTTCAAGCACCATGTCAGGGAACCACCACAACGTCTCCTCTTTGCAGCAAGATGTCTTGCTCCAGGGCGTTTCCGCTGGCGACTTCGTCGTAATCGAACGGTAAGGAAACTTCCTTTCCGCCCACCTGGCGGATGATCCGGATATCGTCGTCGTCGGCAAAAGGGGTAAGCCCGCCCGCCATCGATAGGGCCTGCATGACCGAAACCGGGTTCGGAGTAATGAATTCGCCGGGCTTGTTGACTCTGCCCACCACATAGATTTTGTGGTTCAGGTTGATCAGAGAGACGCTGACTTCCGGCTCGGCAAAGAATTCGGAGAGCTTTTCGGCGATTTCGGCTTTGATTTGGCCGACGGTCAAACCGCCTGCCTGTAACTCGCCGATTAACGGAAAGGTAATTCCGCCATCCGGCCGTACCAGGGCCTGCTTGGTCAATCCGTCCTCTTTCCAGACGGAAATCTCCAGAACGTCGCCGGCGCCGACCGCATAATCCGGAGGAACGGGGGCAGACGGAGTGGCCGAGGAAGCGGACGGGAGATCGGCGGAAGCCGAGAAGGAAAGTTGAGCGGCAAGCGCAAAAGCGAAAAATCCTTTTTTCATGACGCGCATCTACGAGAAGTTACGAGAAGCCGAGCAGATCGATCGGCTCGCATCGGATGGACCAAATCTATCCTTAATGGTATGGTCCAAGGATACTGTAGTCTATAGTATTGTTTACGCTCATTGCAATCCGGATTGAGGAGGACGATGAGGCTCAAGGACAGGCCGGCGATCCTTTTTTCTTGCCAATCCGTTTCCATCGGGAGTGTCGGGCGGCGCAACCGCAAAGACCCGATGCCCGTCAAACTCACTGCGCTCGAGTTCGATCGCTCGGGCGGATTTCAACAGCCCTACATCAAGGATGATATCCATGCTGATCAGGACATTAGCTTTCTTGGGTCTCTCATGGAGTTTAACCAACGTCCTGACCGGGTGCGGCGGCGCGGAAGAGCGCAAGGCGGAGCATCTGGAGCGGGGGAAAAAATATCTCGCGGAGCGGAATTTCGATAAGGCGAAGGTCGAATTCAAAAACGTCTTGCAGATCGATCCTAAAGTTGCGAGTCCTTACTTCTATTTGGGACAGATCGAAGAGGCGCGCAAGAACTGGCAGCATTCCTTCGCGCTCTATCAAAAGGCCTGCGAGCTCGACCCGGCCGACCTGGACGTGAAAGTCAAGCTCGCGAAGCTTTACATGCTGGGCAAGCAATTCGATAAAGCCGACGCCCTGCTGGACACGGTGCTCCGCGCCAAGCCCGAGGATATCGATGCCAGGATGGTCAAGGCGGGGCTGGCGAGTCTCAAGGGCGATCGAGCCGCCGCCATCGGCGAGCTTGGCCGGATTACGGCGGAGCAGCCGTCCCGCGTCGATGCGTTTCTGGTCTTGGCGATGCTCCACGTTCAACAGAACGACGCGAATGAGGCAGAGCGGGTGCTGGAGCAGGGGTTGAGCGCCAATGCCGGGGATGCCTCGCTGCAAACGAGTTTGGCCAGGCTTGCCATTCGGATGAATAAGCCGGACAAGGCGGAACGGATTTACACGGGAATGGTGTCCGGCGCCCCTCTTGATCTGGAGCGCCGAAAATTGTTGGCGGAATTCTATATTCAACAAAAGCGCCGGGGCGAGGCGGAACGGACGTATCGCGAAGCCATTCAAGCCAGCCCCGATGACAGCCGGCGTTACATCCTGCTTGCGGATTTTTTGGCAAAATCCGGCAAATCCGGCGAGGCGGTCGCCGAGCTTGCGAAAGCCATCGAGACTCATTCGGACAGACCGGAGCTGCGCTTCGCCTTGGCCAGGCTTCACGAGCAGCGCAAGGAAACCGATGAGGCCGAGCGGGTCTATCGGGAAATCGTCGCCTTGAAAAAATATGCTCCGGATGCCTTGAAGGCGAAAAACCGCCTGGCCTTGCTGGCCCTCGCCCAAGGGCAAGTGGATCGGGCGGCCGCGTTGGTCGATGACGTTCTGGAGGCGAATCCCGGAGATCGTCAAGCTCTCCTGCTGCGGGGCCGCATTGCCTTGTTCCGCAAGGATGCCCAGAACGCCATTGCCGCATTCCGCTCGTTGCTGAGAGACCAGCCCGATTCCCCGGAACTTCTCAACTGGTTGGCTGCGGCTCACGGGCTCGATGGCAAGCCCGTGCTCGCCCGGGAAAGTCTCGAGAAAGCGGCGGCGGCCAATCCCGACAAATTCGAAGCCTACAAAAACCTGGCCGAGTTTTTGGTTGGCCAAAAGAATTATTCATCGGCTCTCGAAAAGATCGATGAGTTCATGAAACGGCACTCCGATAGTCTGGATGCGCTGGCGTTCAAATCGGAAGTTTTGGCCGCGGCCGGGAATCACGCGGAACTGGAGGCCGTCTTGAAACGGATCAAGGCCGAGTTTCCCGAAAATCCTACCGGCGGGTTCCGCTTGGGCCAGCTTTATCAAGCGCAGAAGAAATACGATTCGGCATTGGCCGAATATGAGGAAGCGCTTGGAAAATCGAAGAACGATTATGAGATCTTGAAGGCCATTCTGGGCAGTTACGTCGAGATGGGCCAATCGGAGAATGGCGTTGAACGAATCAAGAAGGTTCTGAGCGACCATCCGAAAGATGCGGGCGCTTACCAGTTGCTCGGATTGTATTACCTGGGCGAGAAACAAGAGATTGAAGCCGTCCGGTATCTGAACATGGCCATACAGTCCAATCCTCGCTGGTTGCTCCCCTATGCCAACCTCGGCGCCTATTATGAGCAAACGGGCAGGCGGGATCTGGCGCTGGAAACGTATCGTCGGGCGCTCGATGCCCTGCCGGGGGACCCGGCCGTCCTGATGAACCTGGCCCGGGTTTACGAGATCTCCAAGGATTATGAAAACGCCATCGAACAGTACGAAATCATCCTTAAATCGAATCCCGACAATAGGTTGGTCCGCAACAATCTGGCCAACGTACTGAGCCTTGATAACCGTAGGAAAGACAGGCTGGAACGGGCGCTCGAACTCGCCAAGGAGTTTGACGAAACCGAGGAGCCGGTATTCTGGGATACGCTCGCCTGGATTTATTATCAAAAAGGCGATTACGAAAGAGCCTTGCCTTTACAGTTGAAATCCGCGGAGAAAAATCCGGACGCGCCGATTTACCAATATCACCTGGGTATGATCTATCTCAAGAAGGGAGAGCGCGCGGCGGCGGCGAAGCATCTTCAAAATGCCGTGAACTCCGGAAAGGAGTTCGCCGGACTCGAAGATGCCCGCAATGCCTTGACGTTAGCCACAGGAGGGACTTGAGGATCGAACATCCCTGCTTGCCGTGAGTTATCGCCAAAGCATCAGCTCTTGCGGCTGATAACCCGCCGGTATCTGTAGCCTGTCGTCGGGAGATACCGAGTCGATGATCCGGTTCAAAGCCATAACGGTAGGGCGCTTGCCGGAAAAGTCCGCCATTTCGACCGGCACGCCCGCCAAATCGCTCAGTTGGACCGGCGGTAACGATACTCCGAACTGGCTCGCGAAGCCTTGCGCCTTCGAGGCGATCCGCTGTGTGAAAGCAAGCAGGGAACGAATCGTCGCATAATCGTCGGCGGACAGCGGCATCGACGCTGGATTCGCCAGGCATACCTCCGCCAGTTTGGCCGATCCCTGCACGACGTCCAGCTGCTCGCAGCGGATGCCGGCCACTTCCTTGGCCTGCCCCGTCTTGACCAGGCGCGAGTTATTCGCCGGATTCTTGGCGGAACCGAGCTGATCGACCGAAATCCCTCCCAACATGTCTTCCCACTTTGCCCGCTGCTTTGGCGACAGCTTCTTGAGTTGATCGCCCAATCCCTGGAGGACCGGCTGAAGATCTTGGGTCTGACGGGCGATCTGATCGATCTTTTCTTCAGTGATGGGCGTGAAACGCTGCTTTTTGTGATCGATCAAGACCAGGCGCTCGTTCGCGCGCTGATAGAAAATGTCCAGATTGCGGTCGCCGCCGGCGCCTTTGACCATGATCTGGCCGTCTTTGACAACAACCGGCTGAACAGCTTTCTTTTGTCCTTCTTCTACGTGGAATTCGATCGTGCTGTCCGCCTGGGACGGAGCGAGCCAAAACAAATTAGCGACAAGAGCGAAATTGAAGAGTTTTCGATAGTGCATACGGAGATCCCGGAGGTGTTCGCTTGCTGCTCATGGAGACGAATTGAAATCGGTCTTCAAGCCAGCGGCAGGAAAATCGATGCCGTGTCGTCGTCCGAATACACCAAGCCGATAATATGGGTCTAACTCACGTTAGAATGGACTGTCAGAATGCATTCTGACATGCGTATTCGACTTGCGACAATCGCGAAGATGCTTTTAGGATTACGCCAACGCTCAACGAGTTCAATATCGATGCCAAAAGAATGCCCGTCCTGCACGCCGCGTGCGCCGGAACTTGAGTGACAGGTCAGACCGTGGCGGACGGACATGCGCATGTTCATGTCGATGCGATCGGAGGACGTGCGAAATTCCGGTTGGGGCTTTCGGTCGCCCTGACGGTCGCGTTCGTCGCCTTCGAGGCCTTCGCCGGGCTGGTCGCGAACAGCCTGGCGCTGTTGACCGACGCGGCGCACAACCTGACGGACGTGGTTGCGCTGGCGCTTTCGTGGTACGCGCTTCATCTGGCCGAGCAGCCTTCCCATGCCGGCAAAACTTTCGGCTATCATCGGGTCGGCATTCTCGTCGCTCTCATTAATTCCACCACGCTAACCTTGATTTCGGCCGGAATATTCTATGAAGCTTACCAGCGTTTCATCTCGCCTCCGCCCGTTTCCGCCGACATCTTGATCGCCGTCGGCGCAGCGGCGTTCATCGTCAACCTTATAACGGCGTGGTTGGTCAGCCATGGCGCCGAGCACGATTTAAACCTTAGAAGCGCCTTCATTCACTTGCTGGGCGACGTATTTTCGACCGCCGGAGCGGTCCTCGCGGGCATCGGAATCCGGTTGACCGGCCTCTACTGGCTCGATCCTTTGGCCAGCGTCCTGATCGGCTTGCTTATTCTTTGGAACGCCTGGGTGATCTTGCGGGAAACCATCGACATCCTTTTGGAAAGCACGCCCCGCGACATCGAGATGAGCTCGATGGTGCGCGACCTTCTTCAAATCGAAGGCGTGAAGGGCGTTCACGATCTTCACGTCTGGAGCATTTCGAAAAACTTTCGCTTTCTCTCGGCCCACATCGTCGTCGACGACGTTCCGATCAGCCAGGCCGCATTAACGCAACTTGAAATCAAGGAGATGATCCGGACCCAGTATGGGATCGGCCATTGCACCTTACAGTTGGAGTGCGAGGGATGCGATCCGGATTCCCTGTACTGTGATATCAATCACCACCGCAGGGACCGGCACCTCGAAAATCATCATGCCGCCGGGTGAACGTTAACCCCCCAAACGCTCCACAATCCAGGCAATAAAAGGACTGTTTTCCGATTTTGCTTAGAAAGCCCAAACGCGGTATTATTATTGGCTTACGGGGCGTAGCGCAGTCTGGTAGCGCACCTGTATGGGGTGCAGGTGGTCGGAGGTTCAAATCCTCTCGCCCCGACCAAATCAAATCAGGGACTTGGATCAACGAAAGGCCGGCATCGAACCGGCCTTTTGCTTTTTGATCCCAACTAATCGCAAAACTGCCCCGGTTTTGCGAAACAGATTCAACCATCGTCCGCCAGTCCACGATCCATCAGCCGTAAGCGTTTAGCCATTCCCATCAATGACGCATGGACGAAGGCATCATGCCGAGCTTCCAGTCGTGAAAAGGTCCGCCAGTGCATGTCTTTGGGTTTGCCGCCTTTGCCGTTCAGAATGCCAAGCTGCCATCCAAGCCGCCGCCGAATAGCGTCGGCCCGCCGTGCCGCTCGATCATCGCCGGTTTCCCGCTGAGAGGCATAAGCCAGCCGATAGCAGTGCCGGCAGGCGAAGATGTCCGCACGGCCGATGTACAGCAGGGCTACGCGCCGCCTGCATCCCGCTGCGGGACAAAGAAACCAAGCCCGACGTCCGCTCGTCAGGTAATGCCGTGAAGGCTTGGAAGATCGTATCGGCATCGTTTTCCTTGAGCTTGCCGAAATCGATTTCCTGCAAGACGCCGTGCTTTTCCTGAAAGTACCGGGCCAGCAGCGCGTTGGGAACGCGCCGGAAGAACTGAGTGGGCGAGTATTGCCGGGCCATGGTTTCCCCCTATTCTTGGTAACGGAATGGCTCAACGCGTTGGATTATTTCGGATGTTACAATACGTTACAAAAAATCACCTTATCAGCACCGGCAAAATCGGTGAGGTTTTGCCGTTTAAGTTGAAATCGAATAGAGCTTTGTAACTCCCTGCTAATCGGTTTTAGCCGTAAATTTGAGGGAGGAGTAGATGCAGGGCTGTTCAATGCTCGTGAATCCGGGTAAAACGCTTTGATTTGCCGAGCGAGTGAATCGTTGTCCCCGTTAAAACAAAGCCTGTTGCCGATTCCGGATCACCGTCGCGCGCAAGGGAAG
>Ga0206099_100051_pt1 | contig 24554 bp, 23 predicted proteins | sample S3_2013CmetaT_FD_197230 | JGI IMG/M metagenome (GOLD analysis project Ga0206099, IMG submission 197230) | Metatranscriptome of soil microbial communities from Anza Borrego desert, Southern California, United States - S3_20-13C (Metagenome... | ecosystem: Environmental > Terrestrial > Soil >...
CCTTCTGTTTTGTCTCCGCCTCCGTTCTCACTTCGACTCCGACAAAACAGCCGGCCCTACGGCTACGCGGGGGTCGTCGCACTTCGCTCCGCTGCCGCTACGCTTCCTGTGCTCCTTCAAGGTCAAGAAGCAAAGGCGCTTCGGCTTCGCGCCGGACGGGAGCTTAAGGCTCCTCACCATGCACCGGCCGCAGGGCGAAGCACTGCCGCCCAGGAAATTCTGGGCCTTCGCGACCGGGGCGACGGATGACGATGAGCCCTATGGTCTCGGGCTGGCGCACTGGCTGTACTGGCCGGTGTGGTTCAAGCGCAATGTCACCAAGTTCTGGCTGGTGTATCTCGAAAAGTTCGGGATGCCGACCGCGGTCGGGAAGTACCCGCCGGGCGCGGCGCCCGACGAGAAAAAGAAGCTTTTGGCGGCGGTCCGCGCGGTGCACCGGGACAGCGGCGTCACTATCCCGGAAACCATGATGATCGAGCTCCTGGAAGCCTCCAGAGCCTCTGGCGCCGACTATGCGGCCTTCTGGGACCGGATAAATTCGACCATTTCCAAGATCATCCTGGGACAATCGTTCAGCACCGAAGGCCACGGCGGGCAGTACAAGGGCGACAACCTGATGGACGTCCGCGAGGATCTCATCAAGGCCGACGCGGACCTCATCAACAAGAGCTTTACCCAGACCGTGGCCGCCTGGCTGACCGACTGGAATTACCCCGGCGCGGCGGTGCCGCAGGTGTGGCGACGCATCGACGACGAGCCGGATTTGAAGGCCACCAGCGAAACGCACAAGAACGTGTTCGCCCTGGGCTATCGCCCGACCTTGGCCGAGGTGAAGGAGATCTACGGCGGCGAGTGGGAGGAGGCGAAACCCGCCCCGCCGGAGCCCGGCGCCGGCAGTCTCGCCGACCGGCTCAAGGCCGGGATCGAACGGAACCAGGTGGATTACGCGGCCAAGCTCGCCGCGCTGAAAGCGCGCCGAACCGGTACCGATGCGGCCGACATGGCCGAGGGCGACGAACCCGATACGGTCGATAAGCAGGTGGACCGGCTCGGCCGCGAGGCGGCGCCGCTGATCGAAAGGGGGTTTCTCACACCGATCCGCAACGCGCTCGATCGGGCCATCGTGGAGGGCAAAACGCTGGCAGAATTCCAGGAAGCGATTCATACCCTATATAAGGAGATGGACGCCGCGGATCTCGCCGAGCTCTTGGGCCAGGCGATGGCGGCGGCGGAGCTGGCGGGGCGGTGGGAGTTGGATCGGGGCGTATGAACGCGATCAGGCACGAATGGACGGTGGTATTTCTGCAAGCCGAAATACTGGCGACTTTGGCCGAGATACGCTTATCAAAAAGATAAATGGCCCAAGATATTCCAGTTTCACTGGCTGTTTTTTTATTGCCGGCGTGTCGACACGCCGGTTTAACTCGGTCATGACCGCCCATGGCCGTTAACTACGGCTCCCTGCCGTTCGACGAACAGATCCGCTTCTTCCGGGAAAAGGACCTTATCCCCACCCGGCGCTGGAACGATATCTGGAAGGAATCCCACGACAGCGGTTTCATGGTGGCCGGGGCGATGAAGGCGGACCTCCTGGCCGATCTCAATGCCGCGGTGGACAAGGCGATCAGCCAGGGCACGACGCTCGCCGAGTTCCGGAAGGATTTCGATTCGATAGTTGCCCGCCACGGCTGGACCGGGTGGACCGGCGAGGAGACCGCATCCGGCCGCGCCTGGCGCACCAAGGTGATCTACGAGACCAATCTCCGCACCTCCTACCAGGCGGGTCGCTGGGCGCAGGTGCAACGGGTGAAGGACCGCCGGCCTTACCTTTTATATCGGCATTCCGATGCGGTGCTTCACCCGCGGCCGCTGCACCTCTCATGGGACGGGCTGGTGGTGCGCGCGGACGATCCCTGGGTTAAAACCCATTGGCCGCCGAACGGCTGGGGCTGCAAGTGCCGGATGTTCTCCCTGTCGGACCGGGACCTCGACAAGATGGGCAAGTCCGGCCCCGACACGCCGCCCGACGACGGCACGTATACCTGGACCGACAAGGTCACCGGTGAGGTGCACACGGTGCCGAAGGGCATCGATCCCGGCTGGGACTATGCGCCCGGCGCGAGCCGCGTGGATCTCCTCAAGAAGCAGATCGGGCGGAAGGTGAAGACGCTGCCGCCGGAAATCGCAAAGCCTCTGAACGCCGACATGACCGGAATCGCATCATCCTGGCGCTTTATCGGCAAGGGCGACCTGAATCTCGATACTGTCAAAGCGTTAGGCCAGGCGCGGTTATCCGATTGGCTCTCGACTCCGGTAAGCCAGCAGGGTAAGGCGATGACGCTCGCCGAGGCGATCGATCACCCTTGGGAAATCGTCGCCGGCGGCGCGGCCAAGTCCGCGCGGGACGCTTTACTGGCGGAACTTCATCTACGTCGAGGTACCGGCGGCGTGAAACCGGCCCTTTGGAACCTTAGAGGCGAGGGGCGCCGCGTGATCGAGCGGGCCGCGAGCCGCTTTCCGGATGCGTGGGTCTCGGCCGCGAACCAAAAGCCGCTTCGGGTTCGGATTTCAAAGGCTCGGGGATATTACGTCTCGGCGCAGTGGAATCGGGCCGAAGGCCGCAACGAGGCCTTTATCCGCACCGACGCCAGCAGCACGGCCGAGCACGAGTACGCCCATCACCTGCAGCACATGCTGCCGGAGCTCGATGCCGTATTTCAGGCCGAGCACCGGAGGCGGACGGCCGGCGATCCGCTGGAGGTACTGTTCACCTGGGCGAAGAGCGAGCGGGGACGGCCGGATCAGTACGTTGATCGCTATCAGGGCCGGGAATACGGCCACAACGGAGCTCTGGAGGTGCTGACGATGGCGTTCCAAGGGCTTCTCGGAGAGGATAAATTTGCCAATGAATTGCTGGCGAAAATGCTAAAATCGGATCAGGAGATGCTCAGAGTGGCGCTCGGTTTGTTGTTCCATTTCCGGCCATGAAACTGGATGTAAACCTGTCTCATCATCTGCCCGGCGAATCGCTGTCGTTTTCCTGGGATAGCGACTCCGGCACGTTGACCGGCCCCGATGCCGATCGGGCACGCCGGCTGATCGAGCGCGCCGAGGAAAAAGTCACGCTGCCCGGCGGCTGGCCCGAGATGGACGCCCCCGATCCGCTCCACAATCCCGCCTCCTTCGCGCTCGTCTTTGCCGGCTACGGGTATCCATTGCCGCCCGAGCTGGAAACCCGCCTCCCCGAACTCACGGACGATTTGCCCGAAGACGCGGTGGCCTGATGGCTGGCGCCCGCATCACCATCGATGTCAATACCAGCCCGGTGCTCGATGCCCTCAATGAGCTGCTGCGGCGGACCGGCGACCTGGAACCGGCGTTCGAAAAAATCGGCGAGTATTTGTTGAAGAGCCACGATGATCGCTGGCGCCGGGAGGAAGCGCCGGACGGGTCGAAATGGGCAGCACTGTCGCCGGCAACCAAGGCGCTTAAGGCCAAAAATGCGGACAAGATTTTGGTATTGGAAGGCGATCTGCGCGGTTCGCTGGTGTATCAAACCAGTCACCATAGCCTGTTTTTCGGTACTAATAAGGTCTATGGGGCTGTTCATCAATTCGGTGCCGAGCAGGGCGAGTTTGGCCGAACCCAACGGGGTGGACCGATTCCCTGGGGTGATATCCCAGCCCGGCCGTTTCTGGGATTGTCCGATGAGGATGAAATGGAGATTGCGGAGATTGTCCGAGGTTATTTAGCCAACTCTTTCGACTAATTTTTTATTTCACACTGTGAAAATTATTTTTAGTCGACTGTTCTATTTCATCCCTTTTCATTTCTAATTGTCCCATTTATCTCACTGTCTCCCTGTCATTTATCTCACTCCCGTTCAAGATTGACGACGATCTCGAAGCCGGCACGCGCCAGCAGCCGAAGCTGCTCTTCCGTCGACTGCCCTCCGGCCGCCAACTCGCCGGAAAGAGCGACATAGTTTTTGATCTCGTTGACTTCCATCGATGATTTCCCCATGTTGTGCATGGCCTCAAGGGCGACAAAGCCGCCATTATCCTAGAAACGGCAGTTGACCGCTGCACCGGAAAAGCCCTTGGAATCTTGACGGTTATCGCATTTATCCGCTTCACCCTTCAGGTGAGGCCGCTACGCACCCGATTGCACGGCTGACGGGCCCGCCTGGCGGCGTTGCTCCTTCAATCGCAAACGGTCGCTTTAGTCGCGACCCTTCTTGCGGGAGACTACCCCGCGGCGTCGTCGCGCCTTGCCATCCGGCCCGTCGGCCGCACACTCCGATGCGTCCAACTGCCGTTTCTAGGATTATTGGTGCTCCGCCGATCGTCGACTCAGCGGGTGCGCTCCGAAAACGTCTCGATCAAACCTGCCATTTTCAGCGCGTCATCGGTTCCGCGCGCCTTGAGTTCCCGGACCACCGCCGCCCGATTGGGCGCAGGCTGATTTTGACTTACCTTCCATTTGCCCACGAGCCTGGCGATAACGATCTCGATGCCCACAATCGCTTCCATTAAACGATCGGTGAATTCGCGGGGAGCGTCCGATACCGCCCACGGCTCGCCGAACGACGCTTCATGCTGTTTCGTAAGCACTTCGAGCTGGCTCCGCAGCCAAACCGGATCGTCAACGATGCGAAGCGGGCCATAGGCGTGGACGACAGCATAGTTCCAGGTCGGAACCACCTTGCCGTGCTCGCGTTTCGCAGGATACCAGGACGGCGTGATGTAGCCGGCGGGGCCGTGGAATATCGCCAAAGCGTCGACATTCGGAACGGGGTCGCGCCCTATCGGATTGGAGCGCGCAACATGGCCGCGTAACGTGCCGAATTGCCCAGGCTCTTCGGAAAGATGCAAAGGAACGTGGTTCGCCTCGATTCCGCCGGAAGACAAGGTCACAAGAGTCGCGAGCGGATTGGCGCGAATCAGCTCGTGCAGGACCTCGATGCGCGATTCTTCGAAATGCGGCGGAACGTACATGGCCTTGGCCCCTCACGTGTAACGGACGGCAAACGGCGCGTTTTTTAAACGATCCGCGCCGGCGAGCCATTTTAAGCCGGAAACGCACGAAAATCCCGGCATCGTCGGCCGCGTATCGAGAACGATCAAGGGGCGGCAATAACATTCCCATTGCGCCGCGGGCGCTTATCCTGATTTGGACGGCTCGGCGGCAGGCGATCGGCAAAATGCATCGCCCGTTTTTTTCGGCATCCCATCGGGACTATACTGTACGAGTTTTCACCAGCCGTCCGATTATCGAATCCGTTCGTGACCGTCCATCTCCCCCGCGCGATCCTCCTGACCCTTTTGACGCTGACGCAAGTCATCGCGCCGTGGGTTCATGCGCACACCGGCGGGGAAACCGGCGGCTTCCTGCATGTGCCGGGGCTGGAATTTCTCTCGAAAAGCGGAGAGACCGCGGCTCAAGCCGATGCGCCGCCGCTCGACCGGGACGTTATCGTCGGCGTTCAGGCCGGGTTCTGGGGAAAGGCCGATAAGGCCCGCATCCCGCCGGGCGCGGACGATCAGCCGGGTCCGCCGTCCGCCGCGGCGTCGATTCGGCGGCCGCAACCCGCCGCAAGCCTGTCTTTCGTCGAAGAATCCCCCGCGCCTCCCTCGTGTTTCTACCGCAATACCGCTCCGCGCGCTCCCCCATCGAATGCTTGACCCATTAGTCTCTTAGAGGGCTTTCGCTTTCCGTTTCCGGCCGGGCGGCCGGCGACGAACAATCCCCTGGGGAGGACGCCCGTCTTCAGGCGCCGGGGCGAGAAAGCGCTTCCCGTCAAGCTTAACCAGCGGTCACCGTCGTTTCGATCCGTGGCTTTGGGAGAAAAATGAATATGAAGCTTTTAGTGCGTGCGGCAGGCGCGGCTTGTTTTTTCGCGGTCGCGTCCGTCGCTTCCGAAGAGCGTTTCGCCGGCCATTACGATGAATTGGCGTTCGACGAATCGCTGAGCCTTGGCCAGGTCATCGAGGCCGCTTTCGAAAAATACCCGCAAAGCGCTCTCGTCGCGGCCTTCGACGATGAGGCGAAAGCCCTGGAACGGCGCAGCGCCAGCTGGATCGCGGGATATCCCTCGGTTTATCTGCAATGGATCGACGACCGCGCATTCAACGACCGGGGCGCGGTGGAAATCCAAACCGGCTATCAGATTCCGGTTTGGATGTGGGGCCAGCGGTCGGCGAGCAAGGCCGTGGCCGAGGAAGCGAAGCAGAGCGCCGCGTTGTTCGCGCGGGCCATCAAGCACGAAGTCGCGGGCTTGGTGCGCGATGCGCTCTGGAATCTCAAGCTGGTGGAAAACCGTTTCGAGCTTGCCGAACGCATCTATGACGTTTCCCGGCAGTTGACCGCCCTGGTGCAACGGCGCGTCGATGTCGGCGACCTCGCGCGGGCGGACCTGCTGCTCGCGGAAAGCGACCAACTGGAAAAAAAGACCGCGTTGGTTCAGGCCGAGGCGGAGGTGATGCATGCGCGCAAGAACTATTCCAATCTGACCCGCCTGGAACGTGCGCCGAAATCCTTCGAGGAGGCGCAAAGCTCTCTCGCCACGTTCGACGAGAGCCATCCCGCCTTGGCCGTGGCCAATGCCTTGATCGAACGCGCCCAGGCCGAAGTCGAATTCACGCGCAGATCCAAGCAGGGCAATCAGCCGTCGATTCTGGTCGGCACTCAGCACGAACGGGGCGCCCGCAGAGAAGGCTACAACAACGAAACCAACTTCGTGCTCCAAATCCCCATCGGCGGGGACGCCTATAACGCGCCGTACGTCGCCGAGGCCAATATTGCCCTGACCCGGCGCATGACCGACCGGGACGTGTTGTTGCGGCAGTTGGAGAAGGCGTTGCACGAGGCGGTACACAATCTCGAAGTCGATCGCGCCGCCCTGACCATCGCCGAAAGGCGCCGGGAAATCGCCGAATCCCAGCTCAAGATGAGCCGGCTCGCTTTCGAAACCGGCGAGATTTCGCTGATCGATTATCTAAAGATCCAGGCCACGGCCCAGGCCGCCATCCGCGATGCCGCCGAACGGGCCATCCTGTTGCAGCGGGATATCGCGATCTACAACCAAGTCGTCGGAGTCACGCCATGAGACTCGTCTTTTTATCCATGCTCCTGTGCTTTTGCGCGACGGGACTCGCGGCGGAGAACACGGTTCGGCTCACGGCGGAGCAAGCGAAACACCTGGGAATCCGCACCGCGAAGCCGGAAGAAGTCGCCGCCATGCCGCTGGCGCGAGCGCCGGCCCGCGTCGTCTTGCCGCCGCAAAAGGAATTCGTCGTCAGCTCCCCGCAAGCCGGGGTGGTCAGCAATGTCGCCGTGCCTCTGGGCGTCAAGGTCAAAGAAGGCGAAGTGCTCGCCCGCATCCAGAGTCCCGATTTGCTGGCCCTGCAACGGGAACTGCTCGATGCCGCTTCCGAGTTCAATCTAGCGGCGGCGCGCCTGAAGCGGGACGAGACCCTGCTTAAGGAAGGCATCATTTCCCGCTTGCGCTGGCAGGAAACCAGGGGCGATTTCGACAAGGCCCAAGCGGCGCTGCGGGCAGCGGAGCAGACCCTGGCGGCGTCGGGGCTGGGCCAAGGCGAGATTCGGCGGCTCAAGGCCGATCGTCAACTGAGCAGTCTGGTGGAAGTGCGCGCCCCGATCGACGGCGTCGTGCTCGAACGCATGGCCGTGGTGGGGCAGCGGGTGGATCGGCTCGCGCCGCTGTTCCGGGTCGGCAAGCTGGACGAATTGTGGCTGGAGGTCGACATGCCCCAGGAGCGGCTGCACGAGGTGAAGATCGGCGACCGCATCGGCCTGGAAAATGCCCGGGCCACCGCCCGCATCATCGAGGTCGGTCAGCACGTCGATCCCAAGAGCCAAAGCGCCCTGGTGCGGGCCGTGGTCGACAGCCAGGCGGAGGACCTTAGGCCCGGCATGAACGTCAACGTGCAACTGATGCACAAAAGCACCGATCTGATCTTCCGCCTGCCCGTCGCCGCGCTGGTCGGCCATGAAGGCCGAAACTACGTGTTCGTGCAAATTCCCGAGGGTTTTGCCGCGCGGGAAGTGGCGGTGGCCGGCCTGGAAGCGTACACCGTCGTCATTCACGAGGGGCTTGAAGCGGGCGAGGAAGTGGCCGTGCAAGGCGTGGCGGCGCTGAAGGCCGCCTGGCTCGGCATGGGAGAAGAAGAGTGATCGCGCGCCTGATCCAGTTCGCCTTGACCCAGCGGCTGTTCGCCCTGCTGAGCGCCCTGCTCCTGGCCGGCGCCGGCTGGTTCGCGGCGGCCAATCTCCCCATCGACGCCTTTCCGGACGTTTCGCCGACCCAGGTCAAGATCATCGTCAAGGTGCCCGGCATGACGCCGGAAGAGGTGGAGGCGCGCGTCACCGCGCCCATCGAGGTGGAAATGCTCGGCATCCCCAAGCAGACCATGCTCCGCTCCATCGCCAAGTACGCGCTTACCGACATCACCATCGATTTCGAGGAGGGCACCGATATTTACTGGGCGCGGCAGCAGGTGGCGGAGCGCCTGAACGGGGTCTGGGGAAACCTTCCGGCCAATGCCGAGGGCGGCATCGCGCCCATGACCACGCCTTTGGGCGAGATGTTCATGTTCACCGTGGAGGGAGAGGGCCTCAGCCTCTCTGAGCGGCGGACTCTCCTCGACTGGGTGATCCGGCCGGCGCTACGCACCGTTCCGGGCGTCGCCGACGTGAACGCACTGGGCGGGATGGCGAGGAGCTTCGAGGTCGTTCCCGACAACATGCGGATGGCGGCGCGCGGCGTGAGCATCGGGGAGCTGACCGAGGCGCTCAAGTCCAATAACCGCAACGACGGCGCCGGCCGTCTGGCCCAGGGCGAGGAAGCGCTCCTGGTGCGCACCGAGGGTCGGATCGAGGACTTGGACGACGTGCGCACCATCGTCGTGGCGGAGCGGAATGGCGCTTCCATCACCGTGGGCGACGTGGCCGACGTTCGCATCGGCGCCCTGACCCGCTACGGCGCCGTAAGCCAGAACGGCCAAAGCGAAGCGGTGGAAGGCCTGGTGCTGAGCCTCAGGGGAGCGAACGCCCGGCAAGTGGTGGAGGGCGTCGAGAAGAAACTCGAGGAAATCCGCCCGGCCTTGCCTAAGGAGGTCGAAGTCAGCGTGTTCTACAACCGCGGCGACCTGGTCGGGAAAGCCATCAATACCATCGTCCGGGCCTTGATCGAGGCCACCGTGCTGGTGCTGATCCTGCTGGTCCTGTTCCTCGGCGATCTCAGAGCCGCGCTGACCGTCGCCTTCATTCTGCCCATGGTGGCCCTGTTCACCTTCCTGCTGATGAACTACTTCGGCCTGACGGCCAATCTCATGAGCCTCGGCGGTCTCGCCATCGCCATCGGCAAGCTGGTCGATCCGGCGGTCGTGGTGGTGGAGAACATCACCACCCATCTGGCCGAGCACGGCAAGACCAACCGCCTGCCCCGGCTGCACGCGATCTACCGGGCCATGCGCGAGGTCACCGCGCCCGTGGTTTCGGGGACGATCATCATCGGCATCGTGTTCGTGCCGCTGTTTACCCTGGAAGGACTGGAAGGCAAGCTGTTCAAGCCCGTGGCCTTCACCAACGTGTTCGCCATGACGGGATCGCTGATCTTCTCCCTGATCGTGATCCCGGTCCTGGCCTCTTTTCTGATGAAGCGCGTCAAACACGAGGAGCCCTGGCTGGCGCGGAAGCTCTTGGAACTGTACCGCCCGGTCCTGCTCTGGTCCCTCGCCCACGGCCGCGCCGTGCTGCTCGGCGCGGGGCTGCTCCTCTTGTCCACCGTGGGCGTCTATTTCCAGATCGGCAAGATTTTCATGCCCACCATGGATGAGGGCGACATCATCGTGCAGGTGGAAAAACTGCCGTCCATCACCCTGGAGCAGTCGGTGCGGCTGGATCAGCAAATCCAGAAAGCGATTCTGGAACACGTGCCGGAGGTGACGCGGATCACGGCTCGCGTCGGAGCGGACGAAATCGGCCTGGACCCCATGGGACTCAACGAAACCGATACGTTCATGGTGCTGAAGCCCCAGGCCGAATGGCGCATGGACAGCAAGGAAGCCCTGATCGAGGAAATCCGCAAAGTCCTGGACACCATCCCCGGCATCGCCTACGGCTTTACCCAGCCGATTCAGATGCGGGTCACCGAGATGCTGACCGGGGTGCGCGGCGACGTGGCGGTCAAGCTGTACGGCCCGGAACTCGCCGTGCTGAACGCCAAGGCCGAGGAAATCGCCGGCGTGATGCGGAAGATTCCCGGCGCTTCGGACGTGTTCACCATCCGCAACGAAGGCATGCAGTACCTGGTGGTGAAAGTGGACCGGCTGGCCGCGGGACGCTTGGGACTGGACGCGGATTCCCTGGCCGATACCTTGCGGGCGCAGATCGAGGGGCTCAAGCTCGGCATCGTCCAGGAGGGCATCCGCCGCACGCCGTTGCTGCTGCGGGGTTCCGGGGAACCGGCCAACATGTCCACCCTGCTGATCGCCCTGCCCGACGGACGCCGGGTGCCGTTGTCGGCGGTCGCCAAGATCGAGCCGGTGGAAGGCGTGGTGGCGGTCAACCGCGAGCGCGGCCAGCGCTATACCTCGGTGCGCAGCAACGTCGAGGGGCGGGACCTGGTGGGCTTCGTGGACGAGGCCAAGCGAGCCGTGGCCGAGCAGGTACGGCTTCCTACCGGCTATTACATCCAGTGGGGCGGCCAGTTCGAAAACCAGCAGCGGGCCGCCGCCCGTTTGGCCGTGGTCATCCCGGTATCCATCGGGCTGATCTTCCTGCTTCTCTTTTCCACCTTCGGCTCGGTGCGCCAGGCCGTTCTGGTTTTGGCCAACGTTCCCCTGGCGCTCATCGGCGGCGTGTACGGCGTTTGGATTTCCGGGGAATATCTCTCGGTGTCCGCCTCGGTGGGCTTCATTTCCCTATTGGGCATCGCCGTGTTGAACGGCGTGGTGATGGTGAGCTATTTCAACCAGTTGCGCGCCCTGGGAATGCCCATGGACGAGGCGGTGACGGTGGGCGCGATGCGCCGGCTCCGGCCGGTGCTGATGACCGCCGGCATCGCCGCCTTCGGGCTCATTCCGCTGCTGTTCGCCACCGGCCCCGGCTCGGAAATCCAGCGGCCCCTGGCAGTGGTCGGCGTCGGCGGACTGTGTACGTCGACGCTTCTCACCTTGGTGCTGTTGCCCATCCTCTACCGGCGTTACGGCGAATCCGAGCCTTCGCCCGCTTTGAAAGAGATTTAGGACGATTTCTTCTTCAATCCTTCGGAGCCTCCCATGAGCGACTTCTTTCTCCTCACCCTGATCGCCCCGCCCGGTCACGAAGAGATCCTGGTGGATTGGCTGTTGCAATTCGAGCGCCCGAGCGGTTTCAGCAGCTTTCCGGTCAACGGCCATTCGAGCAGCCCGGAAAACTTGACGCTGGTCGAACAGGTGACCGGGCGCAAGCGGCAGATCCGGTTCGAGATGCAGCTCTCAGGTCCCGATTTGGATGCATTGCTGGACCGGTTGAAGAAGGATTTCGCGGGATCGGCGATCCGCTACTGGGTCTCGCCGGTTATCGATGCCGGACGGCTTTGACGAGTGCCGGGGGCGTCAGGACACGCGATTCGCCGGCAACGCCGGCGGCACGGGATGAAAGCTCTTTTGATACGCCTCCAGGATGCGGCGGACGTAATCGCGGGTTTCCCGATAGGGGGGCACGCCCTGATAGTGTTCCACGGTTCGCTCGCCCGCGTTGTAAGCGGCCACCGCCCATTCGACATTGCCGTCGAAATGCCGCAGCAGCCAGTGGAGATAGGCGGTTCCGCCCCGGATGTTCTCCACCGGGTTCCAGGCATCCTTGATGCCGAAGCGCTCCGCCGTCGCCGGGATGAGCTGCATCAATCCCTGGGCGTTCTTGGACGAAAGCGCCGCCGGATTGAAACCGGATTCCGCCTGAATGACGGCCAGCACGAGTTGCGGATCGATGGAATAACGCGGCGCGATCTGGCCGACCCAGCTTTCGACGAGCGCGCGGCCCGGATTGGAGCCGGGTTCCATGCCGGCGGTCACCGGCGCCGGCTCGGGTTGGCAATGGGGATCGTCCGCCGGAATGATTCCCTGGTAGCGCGCCAGCATGCGCGCCGCATAGACGTCGCCGGTCTTGGCCGCGCGCATGAACCATCCCACGGCAATTTCGGCCTTGCGGGAAAGCCCGCGGCCGTTGAAATACATCCAGCCGAGGCTGTACGCCGCTTGCGCATCGCCCAGCAGGGCCGCCTTGCAGTAAAGGCGATAAGCTTCGGCGTAGTCCCGCTTGACCCCGCGCCCGTGCTCGTAGCGCTGAGCCGCGACGCGCAGATCCCCCGCCTCCTGGATGCTGTCCTGCGCCAGGACGAGCGTTGCGCTGATGCCGAGCAGCCAACCGAGCAAGAGTCGAATCGCAAACACGTCTGATTCTCCGAAACCGATGGCGCCGGTTAAGCAGCGTATGTGCCAACAGTCCGGAGCGCTTGCGTGGCCTGCAAGTCCGGGGCAAACCCACGGTCCGCGAGCCGCGGACTGTAAAATTCTCCGACAGCGGCGGATGCCGCATAGCGGGCATCCGCCGCGGCCATAACCCATTGAAAAGCTTGGAAGGCGGGACCTCCTCCGTTCCCGAACGCAAGAGATCCTCGAGCAAGAAGCCCTTAAAGGGCACGCTCAAGGCGGAAAAAGCAGGAGAATAAGGCTGGGAAGTGTAAGGCGGGTTTTACGGTAATCCGGCCGGATGCAATTGACGCCAGCGGAAGCAGTCGACAGTGTGGTCGTTGACCATGCCGATCGCCTGCATGTAGGCATAGCAAATGACGGAGCCGACGAAGCGGAACCCGCGCTTTCCGAGATCCTTGCTCATCGCGTCGGACTCGGACGTCCGGGCCGGCATCTCCGCCATGCTCCGCCAGGCGTTTTGCCGGGGACGGCCGTCGACGAAGCGCCAGAGGTAGGCGTCGAAGCTGCCGAATTGCTCCCTCACGTCGAGAAAACGCCGGGCGTTGTTCACGGCCGCGGCGATTTTGAGGCGGTTGCGAACGATGCCGGGATCGGCCAGCAGTTCGGCGACCTTGGTTTCGTCGTAACCGGCCACGCGTTCGGGATCGAAGCCGTCGAAAGCCAAACGGTAAGCATCTCGCTTGCGAAGGATCGTGGTCCAGGAAAGTCCGGCCTGCGCGCCTTCCAGAATCAGGAATTCGAACAGCAGACGGTCGTCGTGGACGGGCGTTCCCCACTCGCGGTCGTGATAAGCCAGCTCCAGCGCGCTGCGCTCGGCCCAGGGGCAGCGCCTCAATGATTCCATAGAGTCCATACCGGCACCAGATCGGCGGGAAGCGGCGGTAATCGGCCCAATTTCAGCCAAGCCGTTTCCGGGCTGTGAAAGTCGGAACCGCTGGAGGCGCACAGTTCGAAACGCCGCGCGTATTCGGCGCTGGACTGGGTTTCGCCCGGTGAAGCGGTTCCCGAGACCACTTCGAGCGCCCTGCCTCCGCATTCCTTGAATTCGCCGATCAGCCGGCGCATCCAGCTGCCCGTCAGCTTGTAGCGTTGCGGATGAGCCAGCACGGCGACTCCGCCCGCGCTCCGGATCCAATCGACGGCCTCGGCCATCTCGGCCCACCGGGTCGGGACGTAGCCCGGTTTGCCGCGGGTCAAGAAACGCTCGAACACGTCTTTTACGCTGCCCGCGAGACCTAGCCCGGCGAGGTGGCGCGCGAAATGGGTGCGCGTGATCATGCCGTCGCCGGCCATTTCCCGCGCGGCTTCGAAGGTTCCGGGAATGCCGTGGCGGTCGAGACGGCGGCCGATCTCCTCAGCCCTTTCGAGGCGCGTCGCCTGGAGACGGCTCAGCCCCAGCTTCAAGGCATCGGCGCGGCGATCGATGCGGAGACCGACGATGTGGATGGTTTTATCCGCCCAGGTCGCCGATATCTCGACGCCGGGGATCAGTTGAATGCCGGCCTCGCGGGCGGCGGATTCCGCCTCGCCGAGTCCCTCGGTGGAATCGTGATCGGTCAGGGCGAGGACGGTCACGCCCGCCGCTCCGGCCTGGCGGACCAGTTCGGCCGGCGCGTAGGCGCCGTCGGAGGCGGTGGAATGGGTGTGGAGATCGTACAAGGACACGCCCGAGGTTGAAGTCCGGAAAGCCGGACATTGTACCCGATTTACGGCCCTCGTTTTTCGGCTTCCTGCGGCGGATCCCGCTCAGGACGTGACCGACAGGTCGCGGACGCGGCGCGCCGCCGGTTTCTGGCCGTAGAGCCGCGCGTACAAACCCTTGCTGGAAACCAGGGTTTCGTGGTCGCCCTGCTCGCAAATGCGTCCGTCCTCGAAGACGTAAATGCGATCGGCATGCTTGATCGCGCTCAAGCGGTGGGCGACGATGATCGTCGTGCGGCCCGTGAGAAATTCGTCCAGACCTTCGTACAGGCGGGTTTCGGTTTCGTTGTCGATGGCCGAGGTCGCCTCGTCGAGGATGACGACCTTGGGATCGGCCAGGATCATGCGGGCGATCGCGAGCCGCTGGCGCTGGCCGCCGGAAAGCCGCATCCCGAGCCGGCCGACGACGGTGTCCAGCCGGTCGCGGCTGGCTTCCACCACGTCTTTAAGTTGGGCGATTTCGAGCGCGCGCCAGAGTTCCTCGTCCGGCGCCGGCCGGCCCAAGGTCAGGTTGGCGCGGACGGTGTCGTTGAACAGTACCGGGTGCTGCAAGACGGTGACCACGTGTTCGCGCACCACGTCCATGCCGATCTTGTCCATCGGCGCGCCGTTGAAATAGACCATGCCCGAGGTCGGCGGGTAAAGGCCGATCAGCACTTGCACCAGGGTCGATTTGCCGCCGCCGCTCGCGCCGATCAGGGCGACTTTCTCGCCTGGCCGGATGTCCATGGCGATGCCGCGCAAAACCTCGTTGCCGTTCGGGTAGGCGAAGTGAAGGTCCTCGATGAAGACGCCCACTTTTCGGTCTTTTTCGAACGGATCGATCAGGCGCGGATATTCCGGCTCCTGCTTCAGGTCATTCAGCCGATTGATCCGCTCCAGCGCCGCCTTCGCGCCGAACCAGGCGTACTGGATTCCCAGGATTTCCTGAACCGGGGTCATCATGAACCACAAGTAGCCCGAGACCGCCATCATTTCGCCGACGGTGAGGTCGGAGTAGATCACCATGAAAAAGGCCAAGGCGCGGAAGACGTCGAACCCGAACAGGAACACCAGAAAACTGATCCGGTTGGCGGCGTCGCTCTTCCAGGCGTAGGCGGCCGAATTCTCGCGAACCGCCCGCGCCGCGTCCATCAGCCGCCCCATGTAGTGCTTTTCCCGGTTGCTGGCCCGGATTTGATGAATGGCGTCCAGGGTCTCGGTGAGGGCGAGCTGGAAGATGCCGATCGCGGAATTTTCTTCGCGCTTCAAATGTTTCACCCGTTTCCCAAGCGTCTTGGTGAAAAAAATCACGACCGGGTTCAGGAACAGGATGAACAGTGCGAGCTGCCAGTGCATCCACAGCAGGATGGCGGCGGTGCCGGTCAGGGACAGCAGGGCGACCACGAAACGGGCGATGGTGGTGCCGATGAACGTGTCGAGCGTATCGAGATCGGTGACCAGGTGGGTTACGACCGAACCGCTGCCGAGATTCTCGTACTCCGCCATGGAGATGCGCTGCAGCCGGCCGATGAGCCGGCAGCGGATCCTATAAATGATGTCTTTGGCGATAAAACTGAACTGCCGCGTCTGCCACACGTTGAAGATCGCCGCAATCAGGCGCAGCAGCAAGGTAATCCCCAGTATGGCCGAAATGTACAGGAAGGGTCCGTGCCATTCGGCGGGAAAGAGCCGGTCGAGCGTGCCGACGGCCATTCCGGGCTTGTTCAACAAGACCTCGTCGACCAGAAGCGGCATGAGCAAGGGGACTGGGACCGCGCTTAACGCCGCGAGCACGGCGATCAGGTGGGCGGCGAACAAGTCCCGCTTGTGCTCGAACGCGACCGACCGGATGTAAGCCCAGGTAAAGCGCCGGGGATTCTGAGGAACGGAATCGGAAGCCATCTCGATGAGCCGTTACGAGCCAAGTGCGGGACAATCCGGCGCCGCGCCCGCGTGGGCAATCCCGCGCCGGGTGGAAAACAATTCAAGTAAGTTTGTCATGCGGGTATGCTCGCTGAAATGGCCATATTTTCGCCCGTATCGGTCCGATTACCGCTTAGACCGGCGTCCGTCGGATCGTGACCCGGCCCCTGCGCCGAGAGGTTGCGAAAAAAACCGTCTCGCAGGCTGCGGACCGGCGCTTTCGAACCTCGCCCGAGCCGGCCGTCGAATCTCCTGTTGACGGACTTTCGAGAGACGCCGTTTTCCGCCCCGAAAATGCAGCGGCATGTCAATGCCGGCACCTCGCGCGCTGCTGGAATTCACGTTTTCCTGATACAATAAACCTTTTCTTCGCCAAGCCTTGACGCTAGACAAACTTTTATGCGCATCCATGGATGCCATCCGAAAGTTTTCATCGAAAAAATAGACGTTTGGCGCGTCGGCTTGGAACTTTGGTGAGCGGCCTGGTCGCTTCCGGCAACCCGCTGGTGCCGAGAGGCAACATAAAACAACATCGATATCGGGCACTTTTATGATTGTTAAGGAATCCAGATTACAACAGAGACAGCACAGTTACAGCCGGGACGAGTTGATTCAATGCGGACGAGGTGAAATGTTCGGTCCCGGCAATGCCCAGTTGCCGCTTCCCCCGATGTTGATGTTCGACCGCATCACCCGCATCAGTTCCGACGAGGGCCTCTACGACAAAGGCATGATCATCGCCGAGCTGGACATAAAACCGGATCTTTGGTTTTTTTCCTGCCATTTTCAGAATGACCCCGTGATGCCCGGCTGCCTTGGGCTCGACGCCATGTGGCAGATGATCGGATTTTACCTCGGCTGGATGGGCGGCCTTGGCCGCGGGCGCGCGCTGGGCGTGGGAGAGGTCAAGTTTCGGGGCCAGGTTCTGCCTCACCATAAACTTGTCACTTACCGTATTCATCTCAAGCGGGTGATGATGCGTAAATTGGTCATGGGATTTGCCGACGCGGAAATGGAGTGCGATGGCAAGGTCATCTACGAGGCCAGCGATCTTCGGGTCGGCCTGTTTACCTCCACGGATGCATTCTGAGCGAGCTGTACAGATATGAGACGCGTTGTTGTAACCGGCATCGGTATCGTTTCCAGCATTGGCAACAATCAACAAGAGGTGACCGAGGCTCTGCGACAGGGTCGCTCGGGCATTCGGTCCAGTGAAGAATATCGGGAGATGGCGTTTCGCAGCCAGGTCTTCGGTCCGATCAATCTGAGCCTGGACGATCTTATCGACCGCAAGATTCGCCGATTCATGGGGGACGGCGCCGCCTACAATTACATCGCCATGCAGGAGGCGATCGCCGATTCGGGCCTGGACGAGACGGAAATCTCGCATCCCCGGACCGGCTTGATCATGGGATCGGGCGGTCCTTCCACGGCGAATCTCCTGCTTGCGTTCGACAACTATCGCGAGAAGGGCGTCAAGAAGGTCGGACCGTACATGGTGCCCCGGACGATGTCCAACACCAATTCCGCCTGCCTCGCAACGCCTTTCAAGATCAAGGGCGTCAATTATTCCATCAGCTCCGCCTGCGCCACCAGCGCCCACTGCGTCGGCAATGCGGCGGAACTCATCCAGCTGGGCAAGCAGGACATCATCTTCGCCGGCGGCGGCGAGGAAGTACATTGGACGATGACCGTGCTCTTCGATGCCATGGGAGCATTGTCTTCGCAATATAACGACAAACCCGAGGTTGCATCGCGTCCCTACGACGCCAACCGGGACGGATTCGTCATTTCGGGAGGCGGCGGAGTTCTGGTTCTCGAGGAGCTTGAACACGCCAAGGCTCGCGGGGCCAGGATTTACGGCGAACTTGTCGGTTACGGCGCTACCTCCGACGGCTTCGACATGGTTCAACCCTCCGGCGAGGGAGCGGTGCGATGCATGAGGCAGGCCATGGAAAGTGCCCCCGGCAAGATCGATTACATCAACGCGCACGGAACGAGCACGCCGATCGGCGACATCAAGGAATTGCAGGCCGTGAAGGCCGTTTTCGGCGACGAGGTTCCGCCCATCAGTTCGACAAAATCGTTGACGGGCCATGCGTTGGGCGCCGCGGGCGTGCACGAAGCGATTTACTCCCTGTTGATGATGAACGGCGGTTTCATTTCCGCCTCGGCCAACATCGAAACGCTCGATCCGGGAGCGGAAGGCGTGCCTATCGTGCGGAAGCGGGTCGACGATGCCCGCATCGATACGGTCATGTCGAACAGCTTCGGTTTCGGCGGGACCAATGCCAGTTTGATATTCAGACGTTATGGCGGATAGGGCGGCAGGCGCTCTGACTGAAAAGCAGCGTTACGAATTCAACAAACTGCAAAAGAGACTGCGCCGTCTAGTCGGCGAGGCCATCGCCGACTATCGAATGATCGAGGACGGCGACAAGGTGATGGTTTGCCTCTCGGGAGGAAAGGATTCCTATACCCTTCTGGATGTCCTGCTCAGCCTTCGGCTGAATGCTCCGGTTCAGTTCGACATCGTTGCCGTCAACCTGGACCAGAAGCAGCCGGGATTCCCCGAGCGTGTGCTGCCGGAGTACCTCTCCGGCCGCGGCATTCCCTACCATATCATCGAGCAGGATACCTATAGCATCGTCAAGCGGGTGGTACCGGAAGGCAAAACGACGTGCGGCTTGTGTTCCAGGCTGCGGCGCGGGCTGCTTTATCGGTATGCCGCCGAACATGGCGTTACCAAGATCGCATTGGGCCACCACCGCGACGACATCCTTGAGACGTTTTTTCTCAACCTGTTTTATGGCGGCACCCTCAAGGCCATGCCGCCCAAACTGTTGAGCGACGATCGGCGCCATATCGTCATTCGGCCGCTCGCGTACTGCCGCGAGAAGGACATCGAGGAATACGCGCGCATCAAAGCCTTTCCGATTATCCCGTGCAATCTCTGTGGCTCGCAGGAAAATTTACAGCGCAAGGCGATGAAGGACATGCTGCGGGCTTGGGAAAAGCAGTTTCCGGGGCGCCTGGAGACCATTTTCACAGCGCTGCGGAATGTAGCGCCCTCTCAGCTTGCCGATCGCAACTTATTCGATTTCATCGGGCTCGATCTGGCGCGAGGCAGCGTGTCCGGCCATCAGGACGCTTCCGCCGCGGCTGGGCTCGAAGTGCTGTCGCGTTAACCCATCCAGTAGGCGTTTTCGGCGATCTCCGTCGCCCGAGCCGGGTGCGCTGCTTCCGATAGAAGCGCCCGTCTTTTTCCGCCCCTTGCATTTTCGGAAAATCTTCTTTATAAAAGATTCCGTGCTACATGCACTACTAACTACAAAATCTTAAAGCTTTGGAAATTGAGGAGGATCTTATGAAGAAATTGGCATGCGTTATCAGCGTCGTCATGGTCGCTTTGGGCTTGGTTGCTTGCGGCAACTCGCCGGACGGTGACAAACAGAAAATCTCGACCACCGTATCCCCGAGCCTGTAATTTCCGTTTTTCAAGCTCGTCTGCCCTTCGCACGAAGCGGCAGTTGCTTCCAATAAATAGCTCTCCAGCCTTTTTAGGGCACTGACATCAACCTGGATGAAGAATCTTCATCCAGGTTTTTTTGTGGCCCTGAATAACGAAGATGCGGCTGATTTGCGTGCTGAATCGCTTGCACCGATTGCCGGTTGAATGTGTTGGCCAAGCTCACGCAGGTGTCCGGCGACTTGACAGCGCTAGCCCAGACGGTAAGATAATCGGCGCGATAGCATTGTTCTGCTATTACAGAAGACTTTCGATAAAACCAAATAAGGTAGGTTAAGAAATGGGAGCCATACTAGACTTAGTTGAAAAAATGAGAACCCCGACCGGCATGGTGGTCACTATTGTCGTTATCGCCGCCGCCGTTTTCTTCGTGCGCTGGGTTTTCAGCGACGACGACCAGAAATAAGCCGCCCAATGTGGCAAGCATAGGCGTTATCTCAATATTGATCTTAGTTAACAATCCTATCCTTGCCACTTTCTCGTAAATCCCCCCTGAATTGCTCCTCCAGCCGGGCGACTCCGCTCGGCAGCCGTTCAAGAACGGCCAGCTTTAACGCTTAACGGCCACGGCCCGTTATAATCTTATCCGCTCTTTTTTGTTGGAGCATTTCGGTTCCGAACGGCTCTCTCCTTGAAAGAGAGGCGCATCGGACATTTCCAGGCGCTTAGGCACTCGCCACAGGAGGTGGATGAGATATGCGAATCTTGATCACGGGTGGAACTGGATTTATCGGCAGAAGTCTGTGCAGGGCGCTGCTCAAAGCCGGCCATCGGCTGACCGTTTTTAGCCGGAACCCCAGGACAGTGTCCCAAAAATGCGGAGCCGGAGTAGCCGCGCTGGGAAGTTTGTCCGAATGGACGCCCGATCGGCATTTCGATGCCGTTGTCAATTTGGCGGGAGAACCCGTAATCGGTTCCCGCTGGAGTGAACAGCGCAAACGGACCCTTTGGGATAGCCGGGTTACTTTGACCGAGCATCTTATCGAGCGGATTCGTAAGGCCGAGTTCAAACCTGCGGTGCTTATCAGCGGATCGGCGGTCGGAATCTATGGCGATCGGGGAGACGCCATCCTGGATGAGAGTTCGGCTACGGAGCCGGACCATTTTGGCCAGAAATTATGCCAGGCGTGGGAGTACGCCGCATGGAGCGCCCAGGAATCCGGCGTCAGAGTGTGTCTCCTTCGGACCGGCCTGGTGATCGGCAAGGGCGGAGGATTTCTGCAAAAAATGCGGCTTCCGTTCACGCTCGGATTGGGCGCGCGGCTCGGCGACGGCAGGCAATGGATGTCGTGGATTCACATGAAAGACCACGTCGCCATGACGCAATACTTACTGGAGTCGCCTGCTCTAGACGGAGCGTTCAATCTAACGGCGCCCGAGCCGGTTACGAACGAGGAGTTTACGCGATGTTTGGCAAGGGCGTTGAGACGTCCCGCCGTGCTCGGCATACCGGCATGGCTTATCCGATTGGGTGCGGGAGAAATGGCGGAACTGTTGCTGGGTAGCCAGCGGGCGGTTCCCGGGCGTTTTCAAGGCGAGAACTTTAAGTTTTCGTACGAGACACTGGATCTGGCGCTGCGGGATACGCTAGCTTCGAACCGAGACGCTCTTTCCTGAATTCCTGAGCGCCAAAATGACTGCGCTCGCCTGCTTGCGGCGCGTTTACGCCGCAAGCCGATCGCAAGCGGGGGATGCGATTCCCTTCGAGAAAAACACGGGCGGATCAAGCCAGCCGCCGCCGCAAGGCATCGAGCTCTTCGAGCAGATCCAAAGCCAACGCGGCGCCGGCCAGGTTGACCCCGAGATCGCGTTGCAGATGAAGCGCCGTTTGCAATCGCCGCAACGCGGCGGTGTTGAACCGCCAGTTCATCGGTTCCGAACCTTCCGGGTCGACGATGCCCTCGTTAACCATTTCGAAAATCGATTCGGCATCGATTCTGCACGCCTCGCAGATATCGACGAGGGAGAATCGAACGGTTTCGTCCAAAACAACGCCGGTCCAGGCGACTGCGGTCTTGTTCGTCATAGTCATACTCCCATGTGCGCCCGCGGATTCATCGGCATAATCTCGGACATCTTTTTATAGAGAGCCTTAGCCTCCGCGGTTGCGGCTTCCGGGGTCACGATACGGAGGGTTACTATCTGATCTCCCGGAGGATTGCCGGGCAGCCCCCGTCCCTTTAAGCGCAGCTTCTGTCCGTTTTGAGAGTTTGGAGGGAGCTTGAGTTCGACTTTGCCGCCCAAGGTAGGAACGGTAACCGTCTGGCCGAGAGCGGCCTCCCAGGGCGTTACCGGCAACTCCAGCGAAATGTCCGCGCCTTCGGCGTGAAAGTATCGATGGGGTTTGAATCGGATTTCCAGATAAAGATCGCCTGCCGCGCCTCCCATCCAGCCTCTCCCGCCCTGCCCGGACAGGCGAATGCGCTGTCCCTCCTTGATGCCTCTCGGTATCTTGACGTTTAGGGTGCGGGTCTTGTTGACGATTCGGCCTTGCGCATCGATTTCCGGGATGGCGAGAGCAACCGTTTGAGCCCCTCCCGCGAAAGCCTCTTCGAGACTGATGTAAATATTGGCATGTTGATCCTGGCCCGGGGCCGGTCCGCTCCAACCGCCACGCGTTTCTCGTCGCCCGCCCCTCGTCGCCCGGCCGAACAGGCTGTCGAAAAAGTCGCTGAACCCGGTGGCGTCTCCGCCGGTAAAACCGCCGCCCCCAAAGCCGAAGTCGAAGGCCCAGTCGGGCGGAGGAGTAAAACGTTCGCCATGCTGACGGCCCGTCGCAATCCGATCGTAAGCGGCGCGCTTTTCCGGGTCTTTCAATACCTCGTAAGCTTCGCCGAGTTCCTTGAACCGCTCCTCGGCATTACGTTCCTTGGAGACGTCGGGATGATATTTGCGGGCCAGCTTGCGATAAGCTCGCCGAATATCCTCCTGCGAGGCGTCCCTCGATACGCCCATGATCTTGTAGTAATCCTTGAACTCCATGAATCGGCATTCCTTGGTGGACTTGGGAAACGCTGCAATAGCCGGGCGAGTTACGGCGCCGAAGCGGTTTGAGAATCATAACAACCGCGGGAAAACCAGCACAACGGAGGCGGTCCTTCGGTCATTTGTTAGAGCAAACGACGCCGGTGCCGTGCGGAAGGACGTTTCGAAAAAAGAACCCCGCTTTCGCGGGGTTCCAGGCGTGAGCAGAGATCGAAAGAGTATTTTAGAAGGCCAGAGAGCCGCGCATCTGGACAACGTCGAAATCCGACGGATCTCCTTCGGAAAGAGTTCTCCGAGTGCCGGCATTCCCGAGATCGATATCGAGAACGTGGGTATAGTCCAGCATCAACCGGAACCAAGGATTCAGATACCAGTTCACGCCGAAGACGACGTCGGTCTGGCGCCCGCCATGTTGGCCTGGGGTGCCTACCTTATTGAGGTTCACTTGCTCGACTCGGCCTTTCAACTCCCAAGCGCCCCAGCCGCCGGCAAGATCGAAGTTGCGGTTAGGCGTAAGGCGTTTGAATACCCCTTGCTTGGGATCGTAAGCGCTCGCTCGCGATTCCCCGGTCAGGCTGTAGGCCAGATCAAGATGCCAACCGTCGAACTTCGAATCGCCGGTTCCCGTGTTTGATCCGCCGTTGGGACTCGACCTAAGGAGATTAGCCAGATTGTATTCGCCCTCGAAGGAGACCGGACCATACGCTCCTGCCGCTTCCGCGTTGAAAAACGCCATGTCCTCGACGTTTGTGATATTGCCCGTATCCAAGGGCGAGACGGAAGACTGGTCGATACGTGTCGGCCGGATGCGGTAATGAATCGTCTTGTTTGCATCCCGATTCGTACGGTAAGCACCCGAAGCACCGATATGAATGACCTCGCCCGGCTTGAACCAAGGTGCCCACGTGGCACGGCCCGCCGCGCCCCAGCCTTCATCACTGCTTTCGGCCTGCCGCGTAGCCGCATCGCCATACCAGCCTGCCGCCGCGGACCAGTTGTTGCCACTCACATCGTAGCGGATACCGATGGCGCGATCGACTTGTTCGTCAGTCCAGACGTATTCGAGCGAGCGCTCCATGAACACCATGTCGTTGGAACTCATCATCTGCTGCAAGCTGTAGGGTTGCTTGCTTTGGCCGATAGTCCACGTGCCCCAATCCAAGCCGGTGTACTGAACATAAGCATCTTTCAAGGTAAGCTGCTCGTTGGCGAAGTCCGGCTGCAGCTTCATCAGCCAGTCGTTATAGAACTGAGCAGCAAATTCCATGCGGAAGCGGCGAATCTCGGTACCGTCGGTGAGATCGTGCCGGGTGGCTGTCTCGCCAGCATCGCGACTTCCATTATTGTCCGTATCGGTGTAGGTGACGTACTTGTCTGCATTATGAATGGCGGCATCGGCATGGAGACGTCCATTTAGCGAGAATTTGAAATTGCCGTCATTGGTTTGAAACCGAACGCCTTTCTCGTTAATCGTCACCTTGGCTTCGTCCGGAGCTTTCGGTTTATTCGCCAAGGCATCGATTTTTTTGTTTAGACGGTCTTCCACCGCTTTAATCTGATCGCCCTCCGGCTTGGACTTCGCCGACTTCTTAGCAGTTTTGGATGCTTCGCCCGCCTCTTCGTCGACTTTTTCGAAGTTGCCGAGCTTCACGCGTCCCGGACCGGGTTCCGCGTAAATCTGCTTGGTCTTGCTATCCATGTAGAGATCGAGTGCATAGCCGTTATTCGCGCCGATCCCGCCAATTGCGACCGAAACCACATAGGCCAACCGTTTTAATTTCATCGTTCCCCCACATCGCAAAAAGTGTTTTCGAAGAATCGCGCGTCTAGATCGGACGCCATCTCATCGGATGCCCCCTCTCTCGGATTGTTGGCAACAACCGAGAGAGGGGGCATCCGATGAGATGGCGTCCGATCTAGACGCGCGATTCTTC
>Ga0206099_100073_pt1 | contig 17751 bp, 14 predicted proteins | sample S3_2013CmetaT_FD_197230 | JGI IMG/M metagenome (GOLD analysis project Ga0206099, IMG submission 197230) | Metatranscriptome of soil microbial communities from Anza Borrego desert, Southern California, United States - S3_20-13C (Metagenome... | ecosystem: Environmental > Terrestrial > Soil >...
ACCAGTCCCTGCGGGTTGATGTCGCGGTATTCGGGCTGGCGCTGTTCTCCTTTCGCGAGATGGACGAAGCGGGACCGGTAGGACAGCCGCTTGAGATTCAAGGCGATGCGGACACGGTAGGCGGCCGAGCTCCGGAAGTAGGTGTACAGTTCCAGGCCCATCACGCCTGTACGTCCTGCTCGATGGCCCCGAAGACGGAACGCCCGTTCCGGTCGAGCATTTCGATCCGTACCGTTTCGCCGCGGCGGAGATAAGGCGTCCGGGCTTCGCCGGATTCGATCTGTTCGAGGACGCGCTTTTCGACGATGCAGGAATAGCCCCGGCTCGCGTCCGCATTGCTGACGGTGCCCGAACCGACGACGGTGCCGGCGGGGAGGGGACGGGTCCTGGCGGCGTGGGCGATCAGCGCGGGAAAGTCGAACTGCATGCCTTCGCCGGCGTCGGGCCTGCCGACCAGGGCGCCGTTCCGGTAAGTCAGCAGCGGGAGGTGGACTTTGCCGCCGTCCCAGGCGTCTCCCAGCTCGTCCGGCGTCACGGCGGCGGGGGAGAAGGCCGGTCCCGGTTTGCCGTGCAGGAACCCGAAGCCCTTGGCGAGTTCCTGGGGGATCAGGCTGCGCAGCGAAATGTCGTTGACCAGCATCAGCAGCCTGATGTGCGTGGCCGCTTCTTCGGCCGTCACGCCCATGGGCACGTCGTCGGTAACCGCCGCGACTTCCGCTTCGAAGTCCAGCCCCCAGCCTTCGTCGGCGAGGCGGATCGGGTCTCGTGGCCCCAGGAACGCCGCCGACCCTCCCTGGTACATCAGGGGATCGGTGTAAAGGCTCGGCGGCATGGGCGCGCCGCGGGCCTTCCGGACCCGCTCGACATGGGAGAGATAGGCGCTGCCGTCCAGCCACTGATAGGCTCGCGGCAACGGCGCCGCCAGATCGTCGGGTTTCAGGGGAAAGGCGTCGAGCTCGCGCTGATTGAGAGCGCGGTACGTGGTTTCCAGGGCTGGGGCGGCGTCGTCCCAGTTCTCCAGCACCGATTGCAGCGTGGCGAAACCGGATTCCAGGGCAGGGAACGCCGTTTTCAGCTCGCGGTCGACGATTGCCAGGGTTCCGTCGCGGCTTCCGGATTTCAGCGAAGCGAGTTTCATGTGGATTTCCACGAATCCACGTAACCTCCCCACTCGACCCCTCGGGGCAGGTCGGCCACTTCGAGGGCGTCGCGGGCGTCGATCATCACCGCCACCTCGTCGGTTTCGGTGCGCGACCTCGTTTTCGCCGCCTCCAGGGCCTTGGGATGAGGGCCATGGGTGATCCCGCTGGGGTGCAGGGTCATCATGCCCGGATGAATGTTGTCGCGGGAGAAGAAATGGCCCCGATGATAGAAGATCACCTCGTCGTAGTCGTCGTTGTTGTGGTAGAAGGGCACCCGGAGCACGCCCGGATCGCTCTCCAGCGGCCTGGGGCAGAAGGTGCAGACGACGAAGCGTTCGCTGGCGAAGGTGGTATGGGCGGAGGGCGGAAGATGATAGCGATGGCTCATCAGCGGCCGGATATCGCGCCAGTTGAGCCTAACCGGCATCAGCGTCCCCTGCCAGCCGACCGCGTCGAGCGGATTGAAGGGGTAGGTCACGGCGCTGAGCCGATCCCGCCGCTTGACCAGCACTCGCCAGGTTCGCTCCGACTGTTGGGCGAGAAACGCGTCGTCGATCTTGGGCGTGTCCAACACCGCCGGATCGAACACGGCGTGAGCCCCGACAATGCCTTTTTCGGGGAGCCGGTAGGTGCTGCCGGACGCCTCGATCAGGAGAAACACGCCCATCCCGGAAGTTTCGATGCGCCACAGCGTTCCCCGCGGAATCACCAGGTAGTCGCCTTCGGAAAAGGCGAGGTGGCCGTAGTCGCAATAAAGATGCCCGGAACCCTCGTGGACGAACAGCAATTCGTCGCCGTCGCCGTTCCGCACCAGGTGGTCCATGGCGGAATAGGTATGCCAGCACCGGATCTTGACGCTCAGATTGCCTAGCATCGGCGTGGCGTCCCACGGCGAGACGCTGGTTCCGGTGAGCTGGTTGGTGTCGAAGGCGCGCGGCCTCAAGGGACCCTCGACGCTGGTCCATCCGGTGGGCGGATGGCGGTGGAGCATCTGCGTGGAAGGGCCGTAGAAGCCTTCCCGTCCCAGTTCCCGCTCGAACGTGCCCTCGGGCAGATCGGCGTGAGCCTGGCGCGCGGCGACGCCTTCGACCCTCGGCAGCGAAATCCAGCGGAACATCAGATGACCCCCCGTTTCATCTGCTCGCTTTCGATCGCCTCGAACAGCGCCTGGAAATTGCCCTCGCCGAAGCCTTCGTTGCCCTTGCGCTGGATGATTTCGAAGAAAATCGGCCCGATCACGGTCTCGGTGAAGATTTGCAGGAGAAGCCCCACGGCGTTGCCCGGCCGGCCATCGATGAGAATCCGGTTCCGCCGCAGCCGTTCGATGTCCTCTCCGTGGCCCGGAACGCGGGAGTCCACCCGTTCGTAATAGCTGTCGGGCACGTCCATGAAGCGGACGCCGTTGTCGCGGAGCCGCTCGACGGTGGCGTAGATATCCTCCGTGGCGAGAGCGACGTGCTGTATGCCCTCGCCGTGATAAAGCTCGAGGTATTCCTGGATCTGCGACTTGGGATCGGAGGGCTCGTTGATGGGAATGCGGATCTTGCCGCAAGGGCTCGCCATCGCCCGCGATTTCAGGCCGGTCGCCTTGCCGTGGATGTCGAAATAGCGGATTTCCCGGAAACCGAAGATGCGCTCGTAAAAATCGGCCCACTCGTCCATGTGGCCCTTGCGCACGTTGTGGGTCAAGTGGTCGATGCGGGTGAGGCCGACGCCGAAAGGCTGCGCCGTTCCGTTCCCCACGGGAACGAAATCGACGTCGTAGATCGAGCGGTCTCCGTAACGGTCGACCAGATAGATCAGGCTTCGCCCGATGCCCCGGATCGCCGGGATATTAAGCTCCATCGGCCCGGCCTCGCTGGCGGCGGGCCTTGCGCCGAGTTCGAGCGCGCGCCGGTAGGCCCAGGCGGCGTTTTCCACCCGGATCGCGAAGGCGCAGATCGAGGGACCGTGCCGTTCGGCGAAGCGCTGCGCGAAGCTCCCCGGTTCGTGATTGATGACGAAATTGATGCCGCCCTGCCGGTACAACGCCACGTCCTTGGACCGGTGGCGGGCTACGGCCTTGAATCCCATCCGCTCGAAAAGCCTCGCCAACGCCTGGCTGTCCTGCGCGGCATATTCGATGAATTCGAATCCGTCGGTCCTTATGGGGAGGACATCTTCGTTCGTCATATCGGATACCCCAGTGGCGGAACTTTTTAGGTTCTTTGTTCCCTATGACCTCCCTCGCCGCGCAAAGATTCCCATGGCCGGACGTAAAACGGTTCTCGGACGATCTTTTTGCCGGATCGGCGGTCTTACGGGTTGAGGAGAAGAGACGCCCGCCCGACAGGAATTAGACATGATCCGGCGCACTGGTTTTGTTGCGGCTTTTTGTGCCGTTGCGAGCTTGGGAGGTTCCTCGGCGTGCGCGGAATCGGGCGGGCCGGCAAAGCGGGAAGCCGCCCGGATCTCGGCGGAGCGCCTGAACGACAAGGCAATCGCCGTCGAGGTCAAATCGGCATTGCAGGCGGACCCGAGCACGAGCGGGCTCGTTTTTCAAATCGAAACCGACAAGGGCATCGTGCGGCTGAGCGGACTCGTCCGCAGCGAGGCGGAAAAGAGGCGGGCTGTCGAAATCGCCCGCGGCGTCGAGGGCGTGATGGACGTCAAGAGCGACATTTGGGTGGGCCGGTAAGGCTTCGCCGCAGCGCCCGATAACCGGCTCCTTCGGAAAAAAACCATGTTGCGTGTCTTGAAATGGATAGCCATCGGGCTCGGCGCCCTGATCGGGATACTGATCCTGACCGTCGTCCTGGTGCTGGCGTTCTTCGACTTGAACCAACTACGCGGCCCCCTGTCGGCGACGGTCGGCAAGGCGCTCGGGCGCGATTTCTCGATCGGCGGCGATCTGACCGCGGATTGGTCGTGGACGCCGCGCTTCACGATCAACGATGTGAAACTGGCCAACGCCCCCTGGGGGAGCGAACCGGAGATGTTCAGCCTCGACCGGATGGAGTTCACGGTCCGGGTTCCGGAGCTTTTCAAGGGCCGGATCGTCCTTCCGGAAGTGCGGGTCTCGAAACCCCGCATGCTGCTGGAACGAAATCCCGAGGGAATGGCCAACTGGGAGTTCGGCGGCAAAAAAAAGGAGCGGGACCGGCCCGGAGCCCCCATCAGCGAACGGTGGGTTCCGAAGATCGACAGCCTCGCCATCGACGACGGCCGCTTGTCGTTCCGCGATCCGGCCACGGACACCCGCCTGGACATGAAGGTATCCACGGTCATCGGAGAATCGGACGAGCAGGCGGTCGAACTGAGCGGCCGCGGCCAGCTCCAGCAGGAACAGTTCACGTTGAAGGTCAGGGGCGGTTCGGTGCTGGATCTTTGGAAAGAAGAACAGCCCTTCCCGGTCAACGTCGAAGTGGAGTACGGCAAGACCCAGGCCAAGGTGTCGGGCACCATCGCCGAACCCTTGGAGCTTCAGGGCCCCGATTTGCGGTTCGAGGCGAAAGGGCCGGATCTTGCGGCGCTCGCCGCCGTCGTGCCGGTATGGATACCGGAAACGCCGCCGTACCGGTTCGAGGGAAAAATCGTCCGCGACGGCGAACGCTGGCTGTTGAAAGGGTTCGAAGGCAATCTCGGCAACAGCGATCTCGGCGGCGATCTCATGTTCACGATGCGGGACGGCCGGCCCTACCTGGAGGGCGACGTGGTCTCCCGCAAGCTCGACTTCAAGGATTTCGTCGGCATCTTCGGGGCTGACCCGACGCCCTCGCCCGAGGAACCCGAGCGCCCGAGGCTGCTCCCCGACAAGCCGTACCCCATTGAGGGATTTCGCACCGCCGACGGAGACATCCGCTTCCAAAGCGGAAACATCGTGACCCCTTGGATGCCGGTGGACAACGTGTCCGCTCGCATCAAAATGGATCGGGGCATGCTGACGATCCAGCCGGTAAAGCTTACGGTGGGCTTCGGCGCGATCGAGTCCGATGCGACGCTGAACGCGCGCGGCGAGAAATTACAAACCGAGGTGAAGGGGAAAATCGATAAGGTGCCCTTCAAGCGGCTGGTTGCCGGAACGCCGTTCGAACAGGAGACGGCCGGCACCTTCTTCGGACGCCTGCACCTGACCACCGACGGCAACTCGGTGGCGGAGATGGCCGCCCACGCGGACGGCGGCGTCACGGTTCTGATGGAGCAGGGCCGCATCAGCAATTTGATGATGGAACTTCTCGGCGTCGACGTGGCCGAGAGCCTTCAGAAAATCATCGGCAAGGACCCGAGCATCCCGGTCCGCTGCACCATCGCCGACTTCATCGTCAGCGACGGCGTGGTGAAACCCCAGTTGTTCCTGATGGATACCACCGATACCAATGTGTTGCTGGAAGGGCAGGTCAATCTGGCCACCGAGGCGCTGGACCTCCGCCTGATCGCCTATCCGAAGGATTTCAGCCCGTTCAGCGCGAGGACTCCGATCAAGATCGAAGGAAACCTGAAAAAGCCGAGGCCCTTCCCGGAGCCCGCGCCTCTTGCCGCGCGCGGCGCGGCTTCAGTGGCGCTGGGCGCGCTTCTGACCCCGGCGGCGGCGTTGATCCCTTGGGTCGAACTCGGCCTGGCGGAAGACAGCCAGTGCCGCGCACTGGTCGATACGGCCAGTTCCAAGGAGAGGATTCCGAAAAAGGAGCGCGAGCGGCAGGAACGGCATTAGAGCGGGTTTCATTGTGCCGTTATAGATTTCCGAGAAGCTTGCAGGGGCGAATGAATTCGCCCCCGCACTCGATTGAAGACGGCTCCGAGCCGCTATTGCCGCAACGCCCGCAGCCATGACGCTCTACCGCACTTTGACCTTGACCACCGTGGAAAGACCCGGCCTCAGCCGGCTCAAATCGGTGCCGGGCCGGAACAGGATCTTCACCGGCACGCGCCGCACGATCTTGGTGAAGTTGCCGGTGGCGTTTTCCGGCGGCAGCAGGCTGAATTCGGAGCCGGAAGCCGGCGCGAAACTGTCCACCTTTCCTTCGAACCGGACATCGGGGTAGGCGTCGACCCGGATGTCCACCGGCTGTCCCGGCTGCATCCGTTCGATCTGGGTTTCCTTGAAGTTGGCTTCCACGAAGAGTCCATCGCTCGGAACCAGGTAGGCGAGGACGCTGCCGGGCTTGACCAGTTGCCCGACCTGCACGCTGCGGTTGCCGACGATGCCGGCGAAAGGCGCCGTGATGCGGGTATTCGCCAGATCGATGCGGGCCAGCTCCAGCGCGGCCTGAGCCGCCTGCAATCCGGCCCGGGTTTCGCCGATCTGGGCTTCCAGGGAAGCCAGTTGGCTTTCCGCCTGCTGCCGCGACGAACGGAATTTCTCCCGCTGGGCCGCGGCCTGCTTGTAGGCGGCTTCGGCGACATCGCGGGTTTGGGCCGAGACCGCTCCGTCCGCCGCCAGATGGGCGAATCGCTTCAAGTCCTTCGAGGCCCGTTCCAGGTCGGCTTCCGAAACCGCGATGTTGGCTTCCTCCTGCCGAATCTTGGCTTCTTGCGCGAGTTTTTCGGTTTCCAGGGTCCGGATGCGCGCCGTTTCCGCCATCGCTTGCGCTTCCGCCTGGGCCACCTTGGCGCGGAAATCGTGGTCGTCGATGACGACGAGGAGATCGCCCGGCATCACCTTCTGGTTGTCCTCGAACAAAACCTCCTTGACGTAGCCCGTCTCCTTGGGGCTGATCAGGCTGATGTGCGCCTTGAGGTAAGTGTTGTCGGTCGTCTCGAAGGGGTGGATCGCCTCGCGCCAGTACACGACGCCGGCCGCCGTCGCGACCGTAAGCACGAGAAAGACAAGGATGGTTTTTGGAGAAGCGGGGAGGCGCATGGACTTCGATTGCTGTACTACACGGTGTGGTTTAGTCTAGTCTCCAATTCCACTTCAAGGCAATTCGTCCGGGCAAAATCATGACCACCACTCTCAACCCCAAACGGCAGGCCATACTCGATGCGGCCAAGCGCATCTTTATTGCCCACGGCTACAGCGGCGCCAGCATGGAAGCCATTGCCGAGGCCGCGCCGGTGTCGAAGCCGACCCTCTACAGCCATTTCCACGGCAAGCAGGAACTGTTCGCCGCCGTGATCGCCGGCCAGTGCGAAGCCTTGTTGAGCACGCTTTCGCGGGTAAAGACCGAGCCGCTCGGTCCGGAAGACGGCCTGAAAGCCATCGCCGGCGCTTTCGTCGATCTCATCTACGCGAACGACGCCTTGAATCTTTATCGTCTGATCATCGCCGAGCAGCAGAGCTTTCCGGAGCTGGGCGCACTGGTCTACCGCTCCGGACCGGCATCCGTGTTCGAGCAACTCTCGTGCTACCTCAAAGGGTTAAACGCACGCGGCGTTCTTCGCATCGCCGACGTGGAAACGTCGAGCCAGCTCTTTTTGGGCATGCTGCAAGGCCACAAGCATTTCCGCTGCCTGATCGGCTTGCAGGCGGGCCTGAGCGAGGCGGAAAAGGAATGTCTCATCGAGGCCGCGGTTTCCCTGTTCCTCAAGGGACACGACCATGAAGGCTAAGACCGGTTGCCTGATCGTTCTGGCCGGCCTGGCCGGATGTACCGTGGGACCCGATTACCGGAAGCCCGAGCCCGCGGCTCCCGGTCGCTGGCAGGCCGGAAAGGACGCCGCCGCCGAGCTGAAGCCGGTCGACCCGGAGACGCTGAAAACCTGGTGGAAGAGTTTCGGCGATGCCCGCCTGGACCGCTTGATGGACCTGGCGCTGGCGGGCAGCCCGGACCTCGGGATGGCGCTGGCCCGCATCGATCAGGCGCGCGCCGAACGCCGCGCCACCCGCGCGGAATTGTTCCCGAGCGTCAACGCCGTGGCGGGCGCCCAGCGCAACGACAATCCTTTCCCCGGCTTCGCTCCCGGCATCCGCTACAACTTGTTCGAGCTGGGCTTCGACGCCCTGTGGGAAATCGATCTGTTCGGCCGCCAGCGACGCCGGCTGGAGGCGGCTTCCGCCGACCTGGAGGCGGCGGCGGAGGGGTATGCCCAAGCCTTGGTGACGCTGACGTCCGACCTGGCGCGCAGCTACATCGAATACCGCAGCCTGCAAAACCAGTTGCGCATCACGCGCTCCAATCTGGAAGCGCAGCGGCGCACGCTGAAACTGACGGAAAAGCTCTTCAGCCAAGGCGTCGGAACGCGGCACGACGTGGTTCGGGCCAAGGCCCAGGCCGAGACCACCGAGGCGCAGATTCCCGCCCTGGAGGGAGAGTTGACCGCCGTGCTTCGGCAACTGGAAGCGCTGGCGGGGCGGCAGCCCGGCGCGTTGGCATCCGATCTCGCCGAGCCGGGTTCCGTGCCGGCGGCGCCGGGGCGGGAGATCCTGGCCTCTCCGGCGGCGGCGCTCCGCCATCGCCCCGACCTCCGCATCGCCGAACGCCGGCTCGCGGCCGCCACCGCCATGCAGGGCGTCGCGGTCGCGGAGCTGTTCCCGAAGATATCGCTGTCGGCCTTTCTGGGCCTTCGCAACACAGATATCGAGACCCTGTTCAAATCGGCGGCCTTCTCCTACGGTACCGCCGCCAACCTCATGCAGCCGCTGCTCAACTTCGGCCGCATCCGGGCCGGCATCGACCTGGCCGAGGCGCGGCAAAAAGAAGCGTATCTGGCCTTCGAAAAATCGGTGCTCGAAGCTCTCAGGGAGACGGAAACCGCGCTGACCCGCTATCTCAAGGAAGAAGCGCGGCGGCAGACCTTGGCCCGCTCGGTGGCGGACTTGCAGGAGTCCGTCCGCCTGTCCCGGTTGCGCTATGACGCCGGCGTCATCTCGTTCCTGGACGTACTGGACGCCCAACGCGCCCTCTATGTCGCCGAAATCGAACTGGCCCGTTCCGAAGCGGGAGCCTCCACGAACCTGATCGCGGTCTATAAAGCCTTGGGCGGCGCGAACGCGGTGCCGCCGGCCAACACCTGAGGCACGAATGCTCGCCGGCGGGAAGCGGGAGCGATCATGCGCGGGAGGCGGCGAAGGACCGGTTCATGCTCGAAGCCGCTGGTTGCGGCAGTCATCCGTGCGGCCGGTCTTTGGCCGAAACGGTCGTTCGCCTTGCGAATGCCGGCTATTCCTGAGCGACCGGCTTTCTTCGAAACCGAACCAGCGATTCGTTCCTGAAGGCGCCATCGAGCACCCGATTCCAATAATCGGGACACGACAAGACAGAATGTGGCCATCAAGTTAACCCGCCCGTGGTGGCGTACAATGTCACCTGCCTATCCGCCTCATGGGCGACGCGGGTTCAGGACAGAGAACAAGAGAGATTCCTTATGAAAGTATTGAACGGAAAAACGGCTAAAACGGTGTTATTCATTGTTTTCGGCGCATTGCTGTCCCCGCTCGACGCCGCGTGGGCGGAAACCGATAAGGAAATTCAAGAGAAAGCGCTCAAAGCTCGTGAACAGAGCCAGCACGGCGCCATGGATCATTCGGCCCATGCGGGTTCCGAGGAGGCGGCCGGCAAATTTCGGGGCGTCTTTTACGGCTACCTGCCGTGTCATGAAGAAAATTGCAACGGTCTGAAAATGACTCTGTCGTTGAATGCCAAGAACAAATATCTTTTGGTCATCCAACCCGCAAAGCCGCAAAACAGAGAGTCCTTCGAGAAAGGAAAATACGAATGGGACGACGCCCAAGGCATCGTCGTGTTAATCCCCAACAAAGATGCCCCTCAGCGTCGGCTCGCCATTAAAGATGAAGGTACGTTGCTCTATCTGAGCAACGACGGCACGACACTGCCTGGAGACCAGGATAGGTATCTGCTGCAAAGAAGCGGCAAGGCAAACAATCGGGAAATGCATATCCATTGACGAACACGGCATCACGGCACCGTCTGAACCGGTTCGCGGCGGGCCACGCCGCTTCGGTAGGCCGCTGCCTCGACCTCGCGGGCGACGGCTTCGGCCACCCGTTTGTCGAAGACCGACGGAATGATGTAATCGCGCTGGAGTTCGCGGTCGGCGATCAGGCCCGCGATCGCGGTGGCGGCGGCCAGCTTCATCTCTTCCGTGATGCGGGAGGCGCGGCAGGCGAGCGCTCCCCGGAAAATGCCCGGAAAACAAAGTACGTTGTTGATTTGGTTCGGGTAGTCGGATCGGCCGGTGGCCATCACCGCGACATGGGGTTCGGCGTCCTCGGGCATGATTTCCGGGATCGGATTGGCCATCGCAAAGACAATGGGCCGATCGGCCATCCGCTTCAGGTCATCGACGGCGATGGCGGCGGGCGCCGAAAGGCCGAGAAAAAGGTCGGCTTCGTGAATGACCTCGTGTACCGTTCCCCGTTCCCCGCCGGGATTGGTGGCGGCGGCGTACCATTCCTTGACGGGGTTCATGCACTCGCTTCGACCGCGATAGATCGCGCCCTGCCGATCGCAGCCGATAACGTTTTTTACCCCCGCCGCCATGAGGATCTTGGTGCAGGCGATGCCGGCAGCGCCGACGCCGTTCACCACGGCCTTGATGTTTTCCATCCGTTTGCCGACGAGTTTCAGCGCGTTCATAAGCGCGGCGAGAACCACGACTGCCGTGCCGTGCTGATCGTCATGGAAGACGGGAATATCGAGTTCGGCCTGCAGGCGCTCTTCGATGGCGAAGCAGCGGGGGGCGGAAATGTCTTCCAGGTTGATGCCGCCGAATACCGTCGAAATCGCCTTGACCGTCCCGACGATCTCGTCCGGGTCCTTGGTGTCGAGACAGATCGGGAAGGCATCGATGCCGCCGAACTCCTTGAACAGCATCGCCTTTCCCTCCATGACCGGCAGCGCCGCCGCCGGGCCGATATCGCCCAGCCCCAGCACCGCGGTGCCGTCGGTGACCACGGCCACGGTGTTCTTCTTGATGGTGAGGGTGAAGACATTGTCCGGTTCCAGGCGAATGGCCTCGCAAACCCGTGCCACCCCGGGCGTATAGGCCATGGCGAGATCGGAGCGGGTTTTCAGGGGCGTCTTCGAGACGACTTCGATTTTTCCGCCGAGGTGCATGAGAAAGGTGCGGTCCGAGACATGGACCACCTCGATGCCGGGAATGCTCCGGACGGCGTCGACGATTTCCTCGCCGTGGCGGCTGGAAGCGGCATCGACGGTAAGATCGCGCAGGACGAATCCCTGTCCGACGCCGACGATGTCGATCGCTCCGATGTTGCCGCCCGTCCGGCCGATGGCCGTCGTTACCGCGCCGAGCGTACCGGCGCGATTCGGCAGCTTGAGACGCAACGTAAGGCTGTAGCTTGCATTCGGTAAGGCGCTCATCGGTTTGGCCTTTTCGCTGAGGTACAGGCTTACGATCATAGCGCACGGGCAGGCGATCCGCTCGCGTTCCCGATGCGGAAAAGCGACCGATATGAAGGCTCGGCAAGGTCTTCCGCGGCGGCTATATGGCAGGACGAAAAGGGGGCTTGGGATTGGCCGCTCGCCTTAGGCTAAATGTTTCAACCATTAGCGGGAGTTTTGAAGATGCCGTATGTCAATATCCAAATCACACGGGGCGCCACGCGAGAGCAAAAGGCTCGGCTGGTCAAGGACGTGACGGACTCGCTGGTTCGAGTGCTTGGCAAGAAGCCCGAGCACGTTCACATCGTCATTCAAGAGATTGCGGAAGAAGACTGGGGCTTTTCCGGGATGCTGACCGATGACTGGAAAAAGCAGCAGGCAGAATGAAATCCCCGGAATTCGGCTTTTGGGGTCGATTGGACCGTCGAGAGGCGCTGTTGCCGTCCGCTGGATTCGGGCGTTTTCCCGCCGCGGCGGCACCGCGCCCCTTCGACGGGGCTCAAGACAGGCTTGCCATCAGGCCCGTCAGCCGCACGCTCGGATGCGTCCGACTGCCGTTTCTAGGTTTAAATCAATACTTCAATGGAAGCGGGATGGCTGAGAAATAGACCGGGACTCGCCGTATAGCCATAGGCTCCGGATTGATAGACGGCCACCAGATCGCCGACGCCGGCTTTCGCCAGTTCCACCCGGTCGCCGAGAATGTCCAGCGGGGTGCACAGAGGGCCGACCACGCTCGCTTCCTCTCTTTCCGTGCCTCGAACCTTATTTCCGATCACCACCGGGTAATTTTTCCGGATGACTTGGCCGAAGTTTCCGGAGGCGGCGAGATGATGATGCAGCCCGCCGTCCGTCACCAGGAAGACCTGGCCGCGCGAGATTTTCCGGTCGATCACCCGGCAAACGTAAAGGCCGGCTTCGCCGACGAGGTAGCGGCCCAGTTCGATCACGACCGCGGCATTCGGGAGTTGAGGCCGAATGTCTTCGAGGCGTTCCGCCAGTTGCTCTCCGATCGGAGCGAGGTCGAGATGCGGCTCGCCCGGGAAATAGGGAATGCCGAACCCGCCGCCGATGTTCAAAACGCGGATCGGCGAAGGGCAATAGTCCGCCAGGCGGAGGGCAAGCTCGATGCTTTTCCGCTGGGCTTCGATAATGGCCTCCGCCCGCAGATTCTGGGAGCCGCTGAAGATATGGAAACCCCGGAAATCCAGATCGTAGTCGGCCACGCGCCGCAATACTTCCGGCACTTGTTCCTCATCGATCCCGAACGGCTTGGGACCTCCGCCCATTTTCATGCCGGAGGATTTGAGTTCGAACGCCGGGTTGATGCGGATGGCGACTCGGGCGCGACAGCCCAGGCGCTCCGATTGCCGGGCGATGACGTCCAGTTCGTGGGGCGATTCGACGTTGATCAGAATTCCGGCCGCGATGGCGCAGGACAGTTCTTCGGCGCGCTTGCCGGGGCCGGCCATGCTGATGTGCTCGGGCGACAGAGGGGTGTCGAGCGCGACTTTCATCTCGCCGGCCGAAGCCACGTCGAGGCCGTCGACCAGGCCCGCCAGGTGCTGCACCACCGCGGGCATGGGGTTGGCCTTGATCGCATAGTGAAGGTGGATTGCCTTGGGGAGCGATTTGCGCAAGTGTTCGACGCGCGCCGTGATGAGCCGCCGGTCGTACGCATAAAACGGCGTGCGTCCGACGCGCTCGGCCAAGCGGGTCAACGCCATGCCGCCCACGACCAGGCAATCGTCTTCGATCGGAAATTGGGTCAGAGGGGCGTGGCGGGGGAGTTCCTTAGTCATGGGCGCTTTCTTCGTAGAGATGGGCGAACTGCGCCGCGAGCTGTTTCCGATCGATCTTGCCGTTCGGATTTCGCGGCAGGCTGGACAGAACCTGGATCGAGGCCGGCACCATGAAGTTCGGCAGCCGCTGCCGGCACGCCTCGATCAGATCCTCGGTCCTGGCTTCGGCGTGACTGGCGGAGACGACGGCGAGAATAGCCTGGCCCAGCATCGGGTGGGGTACGCCGACCACGGCGGCTTCCGCGATCAGCCCGGTCGAATAAATGACTTCCTCGACTTCGGTCGGACTGACCCGGTAGCCGGAGGTTTTGATCATATCGTCCTTGCGCCCGACGAAGTAAAGATAGCCGTCTTCGTCCATGGTCACGGTATCGCCGGACCACACGGCAATCTCGGGTATCGGCAGCTCGTGGGGGCGGACGGGCGCGGGGCGGAAGCGTTCGGCGGTTTTCTCTGGATCGTTCCAATATCCCAGGGCGACGAGAGAGCCCCGGTGCACCAGTTCGCCGGGTTCGTGCGGCGCGCAGGGCATGCCATCCTCGCGCACGACAACGATTTCCGCGTTCGGAATGGCCTTGCCGATCGAATCCGGCCGGCGGTCGATCTGGTCGGGCGGAAGGTAGGTGGACCGGAACGCCTCGGTCAGACCGTACATCAGGAAAAAGCGGGCGTTCGGCGCGCTGTTCCGGATGCGTTCCAGCGTCGCCTTCGGCATTTTTCCGCCGGAATTGGTCATGTAACGCAGATGTTCGCCGATGCTCGCCGGCCATTGGAGTTGGGCCAACTGCGCCCACAACGGCGGAACGGCGGCGAGTCCGGTGATGCGATAGCGCGTCAGGGCATTGACGACGTCCTTCGGCAAGAGGTAATCCATCAGCACGCAGCAGGCGCCCCGAAGCAGCGCCGTGGTCAACTGGTTGAGCCCGTAATCGAAGCTGAAGGGCAGAACGGCGAGGATACGGTCCTCCGGGACGATCTCCAGGTACTGGGCGACGCTCTTGGCGCCGGTAACGATATTGCGGTGGGAGAGGACGACGCCTTTGGGTTTGCCGGTGCTGCCGGAGGTATATAGGATGGCGGCCATATCCGTGTCGATGACGGTCGGGACTGCCGCCGATCCTTCCCGCTGGGCGAAATCCTCCCAGGCAAGGACCTGAACCCCTGCAATGGCGGGAATTTCCCCGGCCGCGTCGGTGACGACGACGGTATGCAGGTCGGGGCACGTTGCGATTACGCTCGTCAAGCCGTCGAGCCGGCTTCGGGAGGTAATCAGAATCCTGACGTTGCAATCCCGAAGAATGTAGGCAACCTGCTCGGCTTTCAGTACGGGATTGACGGGCACGAACACGCCGCCGGCCTGAGAGACCGCCAAATAGCTCGTGACGGTTTCGATTTGCTTGGGCAGGTACACGGCCACGCGCTGCTGGCGTGAAAGGCCGATTGCCGACAAGGCGCGAGCCTGTTTCGATACGGAGACGGACAGCTCGGCAAAAGCGAGGCAGGCGTCCTTGTGCCGGAGCGCGGGGCTGGCGGGCGTTATCTCCGCTGTTCTTGCCAATAGGTCATGGACTAATACAGGCATGGTTTTTTGTCGGTGGTTACGAAAATGGAAAGATTCGCAAGCTCCTCTTTGTCGGGCTTTCAGCCCTGCCATCGGGCCTGCAGTCGATCGATGCAGCCATGAAGTCCAGGCGGGCTTAAAAACCGTCCTGGATGCGCTGCTGCCCTCGCTTGTAAGCCTATTCATTCCCCGATGCTGACGGAATGCGCCCGGTCACGGGATCCCCCGGTGAAAGCCAGATGGAAAACCGACGCGTTTTCCGTCTCACTATTATGAAAGGTTTCGCCATCGATGACGACCTTCCGTGGCAAAGGCTCGCCGATGATGTAGATGTGTTTGGCGGTTTCGCCGACGGTGAGGGTGGCTCGGAGCTGTTTGTCCTTGGCGACGAAAATCACCACCGACTCGGGAAAGATCACCGCCGTCATCCCCGATTCACTGCGCACGGCTGGCGGGGGTTCCGGCCGCGGCCGGTCCAGGCTGGGCGTCAAGGCGACGAGATAAGCGTGCTCGGTTCGGCCTTTGGGCGCATTCAGTTCGATCCGCCAGTCGCTGCGGTCGAACCAGGGAGCATCCTTAACCTGCTCCGAAAAGTTTTCGCCATCCAGCCGGGTTTCGTCGCCGTCGCTTTCGACATAGCGTTTGTGATTCGGTCCTCCGACCAGGCGAAATTCGCCGTCGCCGGGTACGAGCCAGTCGAGCCGCAGAAAACCGGGCGGATTGGCGATCAGAGCGGATTTGGCCGGTCCGCCCAGAATGCCATTGATCGCCGTGCCCTTGAGGATGCTCAAGCCCTCGGCCTCGGGTTTGTTGGCGGTGTGCAGCAGCCATTTCACTTGGTAGCCCGGATCGGTCGTCGTGACCTCATCGCGGACGATCAAGCGATCCTCCGGATAGAGGTAAAGCAGTTCCCGCCGCACCGAACTGACCTTGCCATTTTCTCCGTTGTCGTCGTAGCGACTGCTGTTGTACGCGCCCGTCAGGTCGCTGGCGACATAGGTATAAACTCCGTCGACATGTTCATAAGCCGATAATTCGCCACCCTCGTAATGGGCGCCGGCATATAGGTTGTCGCGCCAGTCCTTCAGGCTTTCGATGGCGCTGCCGGTAGGCAGGGTAATTCGCTGTCCGCCGTCGGCCACGTCGGCTACGAAAAAGCGGTTGGGTTTGACTTTCTCATGGGGCCTCAAGATCAACAGCGAATTTTTGGCGATGGTGCGGATGGAGTAATTCAGCCGGTTTGGGCTGAACATGCCGGAGTCGTAACGGCTGCTGTTAATTGCCAGGGGCGCTCCCTTGAATACCGTGAAATGGCCGGCATCGTAATGGCCGTGATGGGTGAATTGATGTCCGGCCCGATAACTGATGAACGTGGCGTCGGGAGACCAGGCGGAGCGGATATACACCAAGTTCATGGCATTACGGCCGAATATCTTCGATTTCGGCAGCCATCGGTCGAAATACTTCAACTCCCAATTCTGATTCGTACGTTCGGCGATGGGCGGCGAAGGTTCGTTGAACAAGAGAAAGCCCCAGCGATAAGCGCCATAATAACCGGATAGATCGAACAGCCGTCCCAGATAACTGGAAAAGGCTTCGAGGGGCGCGCTGCGGGTGGTTTGCGCGAAAATATCGATGACTCGGCGGGTTTCTTCCTTGAGATCGACCCTGGAGCCCTCGTCACCAAGATTTTCCACCCGCTTGTCCGGTCGCATGGCGTAAAGGGGCCAGAGGCCGGCCTGCTCGACGATGTTCGTCACTTCCTCCCGCAGCTGGCTGCCTTCGAGCCCTTGGACGAAAGCCGACGCCGCCAAGGCGAGGACGAATCCCCGGTTTTGGATCCAGTAGTTATATCCCTCCGGCCAGGCTTCGGTGATGCCCCATGCGCTCATTACGTCGAGGAAATGGCCCTGCGCCCGGCCGATGAGCTTGCGATCTGGTTCGTCGGGATTGTCCAGGGTGATGGCGCACAGCCAGGCATTGGCGGCTAGCGAGGCGCGGCCGTGCCAGAGCGAAGGCGATGTGTCGTCCAGCAGGCGGAGGTAATCGACCAGGGCGAGGCGCAGTTCATGTTGGACCGATGCTTTCACCTCCTCGGGAAAATTCGGATAAGTGGCCAAAAGATCGTAAACCAGGGCCAACTCCCAGCCGTTACCGTAAACGGCTTGAACATCCGGCGTGATGTGCCGGAATGACCGGAGTCCCTCGATGCCTTTTTCGGCCGCAGTTTTGTCGCCGTAAACGATCCAGCAGGCGGCCAGGGAGGTCAATTGTCCGCTGCCGCAGGGATTGGTGAATGGGATTTTGTTTTCCGTGAAGTATTGAACCTTCCTCATCACTTCGGGAGGGGCTGCCGTTCCGGCCCAGCCGGCGAGCGGCAGATTGAGTATCCGCGGATGTCCCGCTTTGACCCGGCCGTCGAAAGGATGGTTTGCATAGCGGGTTTCCGGTTCCATCAGGGACAGAATCAACGGATTGGTGATGGAGAGCCTGTCGGCCGCTTTTAAAAAAAATTGCCGCGGGGTGAGGCTATAAGTATTCAGGACGTAAATGAATCCCGCAGGAATGCCGATGCCGATCAGAAATCCGCTGATGACGAAATAAATGGCTAAAAGTCTTTTCATGGGACTATATCCTGATAGATATCGATGTCTTCGCTTCGGGAAGTATCGTCCATCCGAGACCGAACAGCCGCAGTTTAGCTTTTTCCAGCTTAACCCAATCTTCTGCAGCGGAGGCAATCTTCCGTTTGCCTGATGTTTGAGAGCGTTGATTTGGACCTTTGTGGGTTATCTCTACGGCCGGTCGAAGTGGCAGCCCAACAAGCAGGAGTACGCAGAGCACGATTGCGTCGCCATTTTTGGCAAAACCTTTTGGGACCTCCGAGTCACCAAAAGGAGCCAAAAATTGGCGACGAGTAGTGCCTTCGGCGGCCCGCGTTCGTCCTGCGTCCGCCACGCCGG
>Ga0206099_100079_pt1 | contig 17130 bp, 12 predicted proteins | sample S3_2013CmetaT_FD_197230 | JGI IMG/M metagenome (GOLD analysis project Ga0206099, IMG submission 197230) | Metatranscriptome of soil microbial communities from Anza Borrego desert, Southern California, United States - S3_20-13C (Metagenome... | ecosystem: Environmental > Terrestrial > Soil >...
CGGCTACGCGGGGGTCGTCGCACTTCGCTCCGCTGCCGCTACGCTTCCTGTGCTCCTTCTCAGACGTCCTTCGCCGCGGACGAAAACACCTCGTCCAGTGAACGCGCCTCCAGAATCCGCTCGCTCTATAACAGGAAGGTTTCGGCGTCGGCTTTCGACAGCATCCTTTGCATGCCAGCATCGAGCAGGCCGAATTTGCGTTCCAAGCAAGTGGCGTTGCAACACGATCAGGGCCGTAGGATGCGGTGAAGCACGAACCGCATCCATCGCGAACGATGCGCCTCCTGTCGTCGGCGCATCCTACGAATTTACACCCCCCCGCCCGATAAGGCGGACACGCGAAACCCATTGCAGTTTTCCCGGAGATTTGGCATTCCGCGTAAAACTGGCCAACAAGTAAATAGCCGGAGAACCCAAGGATGGCATCGGTCCGGATCACGGTTCCTTGTTCCGGGCACCCAATCGCAAGCCTGCCACAGAATCGGGCCGCACGGCTTCCTTCCGAACCGTGCCGGCCGTCCGGTGTCTAATTTTCAAATCGATGGGTGGCGCCATGGCGGCGATCGCCGCGCAGCGAGCACCCGTCGGTAACGACTCGTCGAACGGATGCGCCGATTCGGCCGGTGCATTCCGAATCCCTGAACAGACTCAATCTAAGGAGTGTGAAATGGCCAGTCTGCACAAATCCATCGAGGTCAACGTTCCGGTCAAGGTGGCTTACAACCAGTGGACGCAATTCGAGGAGTTTCCCAACTTCATGGACAACATCGTGGAAGTTCGCCAGATCGACGACAGCCACGTGCATTGGCATGCCGAGATCGGCGGCAAGCATAAAGAGTGGGATACCGAGATCGTCGAGCAGATACCGGATCAGCGTATCGCATGGCGCACCACGGCCGGGCCGGAGAACCACGGGATCGTGAATTTCGAGCCGATGGGCGCCGACCGCACCCGCGTCAGCGTGGATATCGAGTATCAGCCGGAAACCGCGCTGGAAAAGGTCGGCGATATGCTCGGAATGGTGTCGTCCAATGTGGAAGAAGACCTGGAGAACTTCAGGGACTTTCTCGAATCGCGGGGTCACGAAACCGGCGCCTGGCGCGGCGAAATCCATTAAACCGGCAGCTCCGAGAGATGACGGCGGAACACGGCGGGCATCCGTCGCTTTTCAAGTCCTACTGGATGGCCGGGTTCGAGGGAGCCACTCATATCAATTCGACCGGCAAACGCCTCGACATGGTGGCTTCCACCCAGCACGACATTCAGGTGGACGGCGACTATGCCATGCTGCGCGACGTGGGCATTCAGGTGGTGCGCGAGAGCGTGCGCTGGCATCTCATCGAGCGCGGCGGGCAATTCGACTTTTCGTCGCTCCTGCCCATGCTGCAAGCGGCCAACGAGCACGGCGTCCAGGTCAACTGGACGCTGTGCCATTACGGCTGGCCGGATGACCTCGATGTGTTTTCCCCGTCGTTCGTGCACCGGTTCGAGCGTTTCGTCGCCGAGACCGCCCGCTTCATCGCCGATCACAGCAACGCCGAACCGTTTTATTCCCCGATCAACGAAATTTCCTTCATTTGCTGGGCCGTCTGCCACAGTTCGACCATGTACCCCTATGCCAGCCATGGCAAGGGGCGGGATCACAAACTCAAGCGGCAGTTGGTGCGAGCGGCGATAGCCGCGGTCGAAGCGGTGTGGGAGGTGGACCCCAGGGCGCGCATCGTTCACGTCGATCCCATCATTCACGTGATCGCCCCGCCCGGCCGCCCGGACCTGGAGGAGGCGGCTCGCGCCACGCGGAACTCGATGTACGAAGCCTGGGACATGCTGCGCGGCTCGCGCGACGAAGATCTCGGCGGCGATCCCAAGTATCTCGACATCATCGCGGTCAATTACTATCACTCCAATCAGTGGGAATACCTGACCAACGACCGGCTGTTCTGGCATTTGAAGGACCCGCGCCGTCTGCCGCTCCATTGCCTGCTCCGGGAAGTCTACGAGCGCTACCGGGTGCCGATGATTATCGGCGAAACCAGCCACGTCGGCATCGGCCGCGGCGAGTGGATCAAGGAGATCGCCGCCGAGGCCTGCAAGGCCCAGCAACTGGGCGTGCCGCTCGAGGGCATCTGCCTGTACCCGATCGTCGACCGGACCGATTGGGACAACGACCATCACTGGCACAACAGCGGGCTGTGGGATCTGGAAGCGGGCACGGACGGGCTTCTGCGGCGCGTGATCGACCAGCCGTACCTGCGCGACCTCCAGGAAGCGCAGCGACTGCTCGCCCAGGAAGAATGCAAGTACCGGCCGCCGGGCCAGTAGCCAACAAGTCAGAAAAAGGAGGTTCCATGGAACGGGCATTGACGATCGTCGTATTCTCGCACCTGCGCTGGCACTGGGTGTGGCAGCGTCCGCAGCACCTGCTCTCCCGCCTCGCCCAGCGGCACCGCATCGTCTTCGTCGAAGAGCCGATGCCGGTCGAACCCGGCCAGCCGCCGCACTGGCGGATCGAAACGCCCCTTCCCCGCCTCAAGGTCGCCACCCCGCTGACGCCGGTGCCTGAAGGCGGCTTTCACGAGCGCCAGCTCCCGCTGCTGAACGCCTTGCTGGACGACCTCGCCGACCGCGAACGGCTGCGCCGGCCGCTAGTCTGGCTGTATACGCCGATGGCCCTCCCGCTCGCCCGCCGGCTCGATCCCAAGGCCCTGGTCTACGATGTCATGGACGAGCTCGCCGCCTTCAAGGGCGCGCCGCCGGAGCTCCTGGACCGGGAGGCGGAAGCCTACCGGGAGGCGGACGTGGTGTTCACCGGCGGTCCGAGCCTGTACCGGGCCAAGCGCCACCGCCATCCCAACGTGCATTGCTTTCCGAGCAGCGTGGATCTGGCCCATTACGCCGCCGCCCGCGATCCGAACCTCGATCATCCGGAGCAGGCGGATAAGCCGCGCCCGCGGCTCGGCTATTTCGGCGTGATCGACGAACGCCTGGACCTTGGGCTCCTCGACACGATCGCGCGGGAGCGGCCCGACTGGCGGCTCGTGATGGTGGGGCCGGTCGCCAAGATCGATCCGGCCGAGCTGCCCGTCCGGCCGAACCTCCATTATTTCGGCCAGCGCCCTTACGCGGAGCTGCCGGCGTTTTTGGCCGGCTGGGACGTGTGCCTGTTACCCTTCGCCCGGAACGAGGCCACCCGCTTCATCAGCCCGACCAAGACGCTGGAGTACATGGCGGCGGAGAAGCCCGTCGTCTCGACGCCGATCGCGGATGTGGCCGAACCGTACGGCCACATCGTTTATCTGGGAGACAGCGCGGCCGGAATCGTCGCGGCCTGCGAGCGGGCGCTCGGCGAAGGCGCGGCCGAGCGGGTCCGCCGGGTAAAGGGGATGCGGGAGGTGTTGCTGAAGACGTCCTGGGACGCCACCGCCCGGGCGATGGAGGATGAAATCGCGAAGGTGCTCGAAGGACGCGGCGATAGAACCCGGCCGGCCGGGATGCCCGGGCGGCCCCTCAAGACCGAGCGCCACGCCACCGTCATCGCCGGCGCCGGACCGACCGGGCTGAGCGCCGCCTATCATGCGCCCGAGGCGCTCTTGCTCGAAGCCAACGACCGCGTCGGCGGCTGGTGCCGCTCGATCGAGGACAAGGGCTTCACCTTCGATTTCGCCGGGCACATCATGTTTTCCAACGATCCGTACGTGCACGCGCTTTACGAGAAGCTGCTCGGGGACAATGTCCACTGGCAGGATCGGGAGGCCTGGATTTACAGCAAGGGCGTGCATACCCGCTATCCCTTTCAGGGCGCCTTGTACGGCTTGCCGCCCGAGGTCGTGAAGGAGTGCCTGGTCGGCGTGATCGAAGCCCGTTTCGGCGCGCTCAGGCCGGCGGCAGGGGGGGGCGAAAAGGCCGCCGTCAAGCCCAACGGCAAGATCAACGGCGAACGGCGCGAGGGAGCGTGCCGGGCGGGCGACGTGAAGGACTGCTGCGGCGACGGGATTCTGGAGAGCACCGCCCGCCTGATTCAAGCCAAACCGCCGAAAGAGAATGGCCACGACGGCGCGTCCCGGCCTTTCGCCCATTTCGAGGAGTTCATTTACAAGGTCTGGGGCTCCGGCATCGCGAAGCATTTCGCGCTGCCTTACAACCGGAAGCTTTGGGCGGTGGATCTCAAGGAGATGGAGACGTCCTGGCTCGGCGGCCGGGTGCCCTTGCCCGATCTCGAGGAGATGATCGAGGGCGCCTTGAAGCCGGTGCCGAAGCCGATGGGGCCGAACGCCCGCTTCGGCTATCCCTTGCGCGGCGGGTTTCAGGCGCTGATGAACGGGTTTTTGCCGTATGTCGGGGCGCGGCTGCGGCTGAACGCGAGGATCGTCCGGGTCGCGCCGAAACGCCACGCGGTGACGCTGGCCGACGGCTCGGTCATCGAATACGGCCGTTTGATCAGCACGCTGCCCCTGCCGGTGCTGGTCCGGGCGATGGGCGAGGAGGCGCCCGCCGCGGTCCGGGAGGCGGCCGCGCGGCTTCGGTACGTGTCGGTGCGCTGCGTCAATCTCGGGATCGGCCGGGAACGCCTGACCGAGAAGCACTGGATTTATTACCCGGAGGATACGGTGTTTCACCGCATTTTCGTGCAAGGGAACGCAAGCCCTTATTGTAATCCGCCCGGCGGGTTCGGGTTGACCTGCGAGATCAGCTATTCGCCCAACAAGCCCCTGCCCTGCGAGGGGGCGGCGTTGATCGAGCGCTGCATCCGGGATTGCCGCCGGGTCGGGCTGTTCACCCCCGAGGACCCGGTCTGGGCCGCCCATCAGGTGGATTTGCCCCACGCCTACGTCATTTACGACCATGCCCGCGCGGCGAACGTCAAGCGCATCCGCGACTGGCTGTTGGCGCACGACATCGTCCTCGCCGGGCGTTACAGCGAATGGGAGTATTACAACTCCGATCACGCCTTCCTCGCCGGCCAGCGCGCCGCCCACACGGTCCATAAACTCGGGCGGCAGCGGGAGGCCGCCGGGCTGACCGACGGCACGCTGGCTATCGCGCCGGTTTCCGGAGTTGGGGCCATGGCCCGGGAGAGCAGCGCTCCGGGCGGTACGGCATCGTCCTCGCCGGCCCGGCTCGGCGGATCGCCCCCGCGTAAAGGAGGCTACTAGCCCCAACCGCCGGGAAAGCGGCCGCTCCTCTGCCCCGACGGGGTCGGCCACGCCCCTTGATCCGGCGCCACCACTCGACTTGAGGCGATGCGAGCATGATGAACGATAACGCTTATCCGCGCCCCCAGTTGCGGCGCTCGAACTGGCGGTCGCTGAACGGCCCCTGGCGGTTCGCGTTCGATAACGAACTGCGGTTCAGGGTTCCCCGCGACATTACCGACTGGCCTTTGACCATCAACGTGCCGTTCGCTCCCGAAAGCGCCCGAAGCGGCATCGGCGACACCGGCTTTCATCGGGCCTGCTGGTATCAGCGGGAATTCGACACTCCGGACGGCCTCGGCGAGGGGAAACGCGTTCTGCTGCATTTCGGCGCGGTGGATTACCACGCCCGGGCCTGGGTCAACGACATCAAGGTGGCGGAGCACCAGGGCGGCCACACGCCGTTCCGGGCGGACATCACTTTCGCGCTGCATTCCGGCGGCACGCAACGGCTTACGGTGTGGGCGGAAGACGATCCGCACGACCTGGAAAAGCCGCGCGGCAAGCAGGATTGGCGGCTGGAACCGCACAGCATCTGGTATCCGCGCACCACCGGCATCTGGCAGACGGTCTGGCTGGAGGTCGTTCCGGAGACCTATATCGGCTCGCTGAACTGGACCCCCAACCTGGAACGCTGGGAAATCGCCTTTCATGCCTTCATCGAGGGCTGCCGTTCGGACGACGCTTTCGTGGCCGTGCGGCTGACCTGCGGCAATCACGTTCTCGCCGACGACAGCTACCATGTCATCGGCGGCGAGGTGCACCGGCGGATCGCCCTTTCCGATCCCGGCATCGACGATTACCGCAACGAGATGCTCTGGAGTCCCGAAAGGCCGACGCTGATCGACGCCGAAGTCAGACTCGTCTGCGACGGGAAAATCATCGACACCGTGGAGTCGTATACGGCCTTGCGGTCGATCGGCATGCAGCGCGAACGAATTCTCCTGAACGGGCGTCCGTACACCTTGCGGCTGGTCCTGGACCAGGGCTATTGGCCGGACACCTTGATGACCGCGCCGTCGGACGACGCCCTGAAACGGGACGTCGAACTGGTCAAGGCCATGGGGTTCAACGGCGTGCGCAAGCACCAGAAAATCGAGGACCCGCGTTATCTCTATTGGGCGGACGTGCTCGGCCTCGCGGTGTTCGGCGAAATGCCCAGCGCCTACCGCTTTACCCCGAAAGCGATCAATCGGCTGCTGCGCGAATGGACCGAGGCTCTCGACCGCGACAGCAGCCATCCCTGCATCGTGATGTGGGTGCCTTTCAACGAATCCTGGGGCGTTCCGGATTTGCCCGCCATGGCGGCCCCGCGCCATGCGGTTCAGGCGTTTTATCACCTGACCAAGAGCCTCGATCCGACCCGTCCGGTCATCGGCAACGACGGCTGGGAAAGCACCGCCACCGACGTCATCGGCATCCACGATTACGACGGCAATCCGGGACATCTGCGCGCCCGCTACGGCCCCGAAGTCAAGCCGCAGGAAGTGGTCGACCGCCGCTGGGCGGGCGGGCGGATTCTGACCTTGGACGGCCATCCGCACAAGGGCCAGCCGATCTGTCTTTCCGAGTTCGGCGGCGTCGCCTACATCAAGCCGGGGGACGAGCGCTACGATCGCGGCTGGGGCTACACCCGCTACGACGACATCGAGGAATACCGCAGGCGGTGCTGCGCGCTCATCGAAGCCGCGCGCTCCACCGCCATGTTCAGCGCCTTCTGCTACACCCAGTTCGCCGACACCTTCCAGGAGGCCAACGGCCTGCTGTTCGACGACCGCACGCCCAAGCTCCCGCTGGAAGCGATTCGCGCCGCGGTCACCGGGGACGGGTATGTACACCCGTGAGATCATGAAGCCCGACGGCCGCAGCCTGACGCTGTACAGCCGCCGCCCGATCGCCTGGAACATCGGGCCTTCGCTGCTGTCGGCTCCGTCCGAGGGCATCAACCCCCATCTCCGCTGGCACCCCTTGCGCGGCGAATGGATCGCGTATGCCGCGTACCGGCAGGGGCGCACCTTTTTGCCGCCGCCGGAATACAACCCGTTCGCGCCTTCGGCGGACCCGAACAATCCGACCGAGCTGCCGACTGGCGATTACGACATCGCCGTCTTCGACAACCGGTTTCCGACCCTTGCCTCGGCCGCCCACGATCCGCCGCAATCCATCGTCGAGACCCTTCCGGCGAAAGGCCATTGCGAAGTCGTGGTGTTCACGCAGGATCCCCAAGGTTCGCTGGGCGGCCTGCCGCTCGATCATATCGAACTGCTCCTTAAGGTCTGGGGACATCGCACCGAAATACTCAGTACGGCCAAACAAGTCCAATACGTCCTGCCGTTCGAGAATCGCGGCGTGGAAGTCGGCGTCACCTTGCACCACCCGCACGGCCAGATTTACGGCTATCCGATGGTTCCGCCGATTCCCCAGCGCATGAACGACAGCGAAAGGATTTATTTCAGCACCGCCGGCCGCCCGCTGTTGCAGGAATTGATCGCGGCGGAACTCGCCCAAGGCGAGCGCGTGATTTATCGGAGCGATCACGCCGTCGCCTTCGTGCCCGCATGGGCCCGCTACCCTTACGAAGTGTGGATCGCTCCCATCGAAGCCGCGCCTTACCTGTCCGACCTTCGCCCCGAACAGCGCGGGGACCTGGCGCGGGCGCTGAAGACGGTCCTTCTCAAGTACGACGCGCTGTGGCAGCGGCCTTTTCCGTACCTCATGGCCTGGTTCCAGGCTCCCAGCGATCGGCGCGACCACCCCGAGAGCCATCTCCATGCCGAGTTTTATCCGCCCTATCGCACCCGGGACCGATTGAAATATCTTGCCGGGACCGAACTGGCCGCCGGCCTGTTCGCCAACGACACCCTGCCGGAAGATACGGCACGGGAGCTGCGTTCGGTGGAAGCGGAGTTTTAGGAAAAACCGATGCCGGCATTCATCGACATCTTCGGCTATGAACCGCAGGCCGCGGCGCGGGCTCCCGGACGAGTCAATCTGCTCGGCGAGCACACCGACTACAACGACGGTTTCGTCCTGCCCACGACCATTCCGCAAACTTGCCGCGTGGAGCTTGCCGTGAGCCGCGACGGCATCCACCGCTTCTATACGAGCGAACTGGATCGGCTGGTCGAATACCGCGAGGACGGCGAGAATCCGGCCGGCTTCGCCCGTTACGTGGCCGGCTGCATCCGCATGCTCCGGAGCATGGGCCACGACCTGGCGCCGGTGGCGCTCGCCATACGCTCCGATGTGCCGATAGGCGCGGGCCTTTCGAGCAGCGCCGCGCTCGAAGTCGCCGTGCTGCGCGGGCTGCGAACCCTGTTTAAGCTGAACCTCGGCGATGTCGATATCGCCTTGATCGCGCAGCAGGCCGAAATCCGTTATGCGGGAGTCCACTGCGGCATCATGGATCAGATGGCGGCTAGCCTGGGCGACGCCTCGCACATGCTGTTCCTCGACACCCGCACGCTCGAGCGCCGGCTGTTGCCGCTGCCGGAGCATACCGAACTCATCGTGCTGGATAGCGGCGCGCCGCGAAGCCTGGCGGCGAGCGCCTACAACCGGCGCCGCGCGGAATGCGAGGAAGCCGCCCGGCAGCTCGGGGTGAGCGCCTTGCGCGACATCGACGACATTTCGGCCGTCGCGCGTCTCCCCGATCCGCTGGACCGGCGCGCCCGCCACGTGGTCAGCGAGAACAACCGGGTTCTCCGGGCGGTCGAGGGCGTATCGGCCGCCGAATTCGGCCGGCTGATGAATGCCTCCCACGCGAGCCTCCGGGACGACTTCGAAGTGTCGATCCCGGCTCTCGATACGCTGGTGGAACTGTTGCAGCGGCACCCAGGAGTTTATGGGGCAAGGCTCACCGGAGCGGGATTCGGCGGAGCCTGCGTCGCCCTCGCCGTGAAAGGCGCCACCGGCGCGGTCAAGACCGACGTGCTGGATGCGTACGAGAAGCGCGGGCAGAAAGGACGCGTGCTCGTGTAGGTGCGGCGGGTCAAATCCCTCACGGGCGCATCCATTTATCGATGCGCCGGAAAATCGTCATCGATCGAACTTATCAGGCATAATCCTAGAAACGGCAGTTGGACGCATCGGAGTGTGCGGCGGGCGGGCCGAATGGCAAGCCTGTCCTGAGCCGAGTCGAAGGGGCGCGACGCCGCCGCGGGGTAGTCTCCCGCAAGAAGGGTCGCGACTAAAGCGACCGTTTGCGATTGAAGGAGCAACGCCGCCAGGCGGCCCGCCCACCGTGCAATCGGGTGCGTAGCGGCCTCACCCAAAAGGTGAAGCGGATAAATGCGATAACCGGCAAGACTCAAAGGGCTTTTCCGGTGTAGCGAAGCGGTCAACTGCCGTTTCTAGGATAATGCCAGATAGAAGAAACCAGCCTGTGAGAACCCGATCATGCAGATTTTCCGCACCAAAAGAACGACCACGGACGATTTCCAGGATAGCGGTCTGAGACGTTGCCTCGGAGCGATGGATCTGACGCTTCTCGGCATCGGCGCCATCATCGGCACCGGCATCTTTGTCCTGACCGGCATCGCCGCCGCGACTCAGGCGGGACCGGCGGTGATCGTTTCGTTCGTGGTCGCGGGCCTGGCCTGCACGTTCGCCGCGCTGGCCTATGCCGAACTGGCGTCGAGCGTCGGCGGGTGCGGCAGCGCCTATGGATACAGCTACGCGGCGTTCGGCGAGCTGGCGGCCTGGATCATCGGCTGGGACCTGATCCTGGAATACGGGCTCTCGGTAGCGGCCGTGGCCAACGGCTGGTCCGGCTATTTCAATAACGCCCTGGCGGCGATAGGCGCGCCGCTTCCGGATTACCTGACCCGTGCGCCGGAACTGGGCGGCATCGTCAATCTTCCGGCGGCCGGCATCGTGCTGATTCTCATGATCCTGCTGATCGTCGGCGTCAAGGAAAGCGCGCGGCTCAATTCGGTGATGGTTTTCATCAAGCTGCTGACCATCGGCGTATTCGTCTCGGTCGCCCTGTTCAACGTCAATCCCGCCAACTGGCACCCCTTCATGCCCTTCGGCTGGTTCGACCACACCGCCGAGGGCAAGCCGATCGGCGTTCTGGCGGGGGCGTCCATCGTCTTTTTCGCCTATGTCGGCTTCGATGCGGTCTCGACCGCCACCGAAGAGGCGCGCAATCCGAAGAAGGACGTGCCGATCGGCATCGTGTCCGCGCTGACTTTCTGCACCCTGATCTACATCCTGGTCTCCGGCTTGCTGACCGCCGTGGTTCCCTACACGGAGCTCAACGTGTCCTCCCCCGTGGCCCACGCGCTCCAGCTTTTGGGGTTGAACTGGGCGTCCGCCCTGGTGGCGACCGGCGTCATTGCCGGGCTGACCACGGTCATGCTGGTGCTCTATTACGCGCTGACCCGCATCATCTTTGCGATGGCCCGCGACGGCCTCCTGTCTCCGTGGTTCTCGATCGTCAACCGGAAAACCCGGACTCCGGTGAGAGTCATCGTCCTGTGCGGCTTCCTGATCGCCTCGGTGGCCGGTCTCGTGCCCCTGAACGAGCTTGCCGAACTGGTCAACATCGGCACATTGTTCGCGTTCGTGCTGGTTTGCCTCGGCGTGATGATTCTCCGCATCACCGAACCGCACATGCACCGCCCTTTCAAAGCGCCCGCCAACCCGGCGCTCCCGATACTCGGCGTCCTCTCGTGCGGCGCGCTGATGGCCTTTCTCCCCACAACCACGTGGTACCGCTTCGTGATCTGGCTAGGCATCGGATTGATCGTCTATTTCGTCTATTCGGTACGGCACAGCAAGCTGGCGAAAACGGAAGAAGCCCAGACCAACGAGATCTAAGGCCCGGCAAAACGGAACGAGACGGTGCGGCCGTAACCGCCGCCGATGCTATCGGCGGCGGTCGGACGAGGGTTGGCGCAAGCCGGATTTGCGGCGAGCCGCGTCGGAAGTCCAAACCAGCCTGACGCGGCTCTTGGCCTTGGTTTCAACCGGCATCGAGGGGCGCCGGACACCGGCCGGGTAGCCGGGCGCAGGAGCGAGAACCTGTTTCCGCCGCGGCGATTCAACGATTTTCGGACGGCGGGCATCGTAGTTGTCGCGAACCCGGCCGACAGGCAGCCGAAGCTTCGGCCGCCCCTGCCAGTTACGGGCGTCGTGCAGCAGCTGCGGCGGGCGCACGGGGCGGTACGCGTCGTTCGAATCGAACCGGCTTGCCTCATCCGCGTCTCCGGAATCGAATGCCGCGGCTCGCGCTCTTTCGAGACTGCGCTGGCGCAGCCAGGCTCTCAGCTCTCTCAGCCGCGCCCGCTCGTCCTCGCTGAATTCGAGATCGATGTCGTCCGAGTCGGCCGACTCGAAGGATTCCACCTCTTCAAATCCTTCATCGTCCGGTTCCGGCCTGAACTTCTGGGCCGTGGCCGCCCCGCAAAACGCCAATAGGACGAGAAATCCCCCGAAAGCCTTCATTGACCGATTGTTCACCGTCATCCCCCTGAAAAGATTATGCGAGTCTGCCCTGGGAGGGTTTATGAGAAGCTGCCGCGCGCTAGCCTTCGGGCCGCTCGCCGAGAACTCCGAGGCACGCGATTATCCTAGAAACGGCAGGGCGCGCCGTCTTCGCCGGAAATAGCGCAGTTCCGACGATGGTTTCGGAAACCGCTCTAAAACAAGGCGTTGAGAATGGCCAGGAATATAACGGCGCCGAGCACTGCCGTCGCGAAGCTTATCAAAGACGTCGGACGCTCCACGCCAGGCTTTCCTCCGAATCCGAGGCGATCGGCGATCCAGCCTCCGATAAAGGCGCCGATAACCCCGACCGCGATATTGCCCAGGATTCCTATCTGATCTTCCCGCCCGACGATCATGCTGGCGATCCAGCCGGCGATTCCGCCGAAAATAATCCAAAGCAACATGTCGATATCTCCCTGTTACGATAACAAATTCGGGAACATCGGTGGCGCGGACGTTCCCGCGATATCGGTATCCCGACGCGGATAATCCTCCCGTTTGGGCAAATTTTTCAGGGTCTTGGTTCCATCCGTACTATTTCTTCGATTCTTCCGCGACCGGAGCGGCATCCGGGAAGAACAGCGGCTGGCCGGCGACCTTGAAGCCGCCGATGGTCTTTTGTCCTTCCGGACCCGTGACGTAGTCGATGTACTTATTGGCCAGCTTGTAATTCACATGCTTGTGCTTCTTCGGATTCACGGCCATGACGTGGTAGGGATTGAACAGCGCCGGATCGCCTTCGAATAAAAGCTTCACGGCCAACTTGTCCTTGCTCGCCAGGAAGGTTCCCCGGTCGGTCAGCGTGTAATACGCCTTGTCGTCGGCCATGCGCAGGACGGCTCCCATGCCCTGCCCGACCGACAAATACCATTCGCCCGCCGGCTCCAGGCCCGCCTTCCGCCAAAGCGCCTTTTCCTTGACGTGGGTGCCCGATTCGTCGCCGCGCGAAACGAAACCCGCCTTGGCCTCCGCGATTTTCCGGAAAGCCTCGTCCGCGCTCTTCGCGCTCCCGACGCCGGCGGGGTCGGCTTCCGGGCCGACAAGGACGAAGTCGTTGTGCATCACGGCCCTGCGATCCACGCCGTGTCCCGCGGCGACGAATTTCTCTTCCGCCTCGGGATCGTGCACGAAGACGATGTCGACATCGCCGTTCTCGCCGAGCTTCATGGCCTTGCCGCTGCCCACGGCGATCACGTCGATCCTGGCCTTGTGCTTTTGCTCGAACGGCGCATCGAGCACCGGCAAGAGACCTGTGTTCTCGGTGCTCGTCGTGGTCGCCATTTTCAGCACCGGCTCCGTCCAAGCCGCCGGGGCAAAACCGATGGAGACGATCAGCCAGAGAATCGGAGAGAACTTTCTTGAGAGCATGGCGAATCCTTGGATCGAGAGATTGTTAGAAACGCAGGAGGGTTTGGGCATAGAAGTAGTCCACGTCCTTCGGGGCGGGCGCATTGGGAGCGTCTTCCGCGAATTCGCCCTTGATCAGGCGCGCCCAGCCGGATTCGAACGATACGTTGGAAAAGGCGTCCCAGCGCGCCGAGACTTCCACCAAATGGCCGATGAAATCGCCGGAGCGGCCGGTTCTGTCCTGGAGCCTTGCCGGCGTCCACTGGTCCTTATCCGATGCGAGCCAGAACATCCGATGGGACACGAAGGCCGAAACGTCGCTGCGCGGATTGACGAACAGCCGGTAACCGGGCGAGTTGATGTTGCTGCGCGCGAACGCGCCGAAGATGCCGGTGGGGCCGAACTCGGACCGGCGCGCCCCGTAAAGCGTGTCGAAGCGCTGATTCTTGCCGTCGTCGGGGTTTTCATCGCCCGTGGCATAGTCGTACTGAGCCATGAAGCGGGGCGACCAAGGCATGTCGAAGGTGTAGCCGATGGAGGCGTGCTGGTACCAGGCTTCATGCGACAGATCCCGCGTGTCGTTGCGGCGGGTGGTCGCCCGCGATTCGCCGACCTGGGCGATGGTTTCCACCTGCATGTCCCAGCGGCCTTTTGCCGGCGACCTGAAAAAGCGCACGCCCGGCGTGAACAAGCGACGGTTGGCCGTGGCGCCGTTGGGGCGATCCTCCTCGTGCAAGTGGAATAGATAGGCTTCTCCGCCGATGCCCCAAATCCAATCGGGGGCTTCGAAAAACAGGCCCGAGAAATAGGTGCGGTATTCTTCCTCGTCGAAATCGTGCACGCCGTCCAGGAGGTCGGCCTGATTGTTGGGCAACCGGCTGACCGGCTGAGTGGCGAAGGCGCGCAATTGCCATTTTCCCCCGCCGTCCCGCAGCCGGAAGGTCACGCCGGTAAAAGCATTGATGGTATTGCGGAACGCGTTGCGGGCAACCAGCCGACGGCTGCCCAAATTCATCGTCTGCCGGCCGGCCTTGACTTCCATCCCCAGGCCGGATTCCAGCACATCCTCGCCGGACCAGGCGCCGTAAATCTGGAGGAAGTCCGCTTCGTTCGCATGGGTATTGTTCAGCGTCGATCCTTCGTCGGACCCGAATTCCCTCGCATCCAGAAATTCCGCGCCGATTCTGAACGGCGCGAAATTCGCCTCCATGAAAACGCAGGTTTGCATGGGAATCTGCTGGTCGCCCCCCGAGGCGCCGGCGCGGAATTGCCCGTCCAGGACTTCATAGCGCGTCCGGTGTTCGACGCTCACGTTCAACCAATCCGGCAATTTCAACGCATCGTGCACGTTAAAAGAGGGCCGCTTCGGCGCGACACCGGTCAGATAATCGTTCATTTGACTGCCGAAACAACTGAATGGCGGCCGACCGGCGGCTTTTGGCTTTATGTCTTTTTGATCGACGGCAGCCTGGCTTTGAAGGGCCGCAAAACCCGTCATCAGCGCGAGCATTCTTGTCATATTTATGCTCAAAATCACAAATACTCCACAACAAACAACCTAGTAACGTAATTTAAACATGATTATGCAACATCGCCAAGGTTGAAGTACCAGGTTAAATTACGTGTAAAAAACCGAATTTTAGGATTAGAGCGTGTTATGGACTTTTAGCTGTGGGCAAGATATTACGGGAATGCGTACTCGGAAACCTTATTCCAGCGAGGTGTCGGACGCCGAACGGACGTTCGTAGCTCGTTATTTAACCTTGATGAAGACGGACGCGCCGCAATACCCGCACGACCCGCGCGAAATCTTCAATGGTCTGCGCGGATTGGTGCAGACCGGCGCGCCTTGGTGGAGTTGCCGCATGACCTGCCGCCGTCGGAAGCTGTCTATCAGCAGACCCTACGGTGGCTCGCAACGGCGGCTTCGACTGGAAGTGTTCAAGCTGGCTGAGGCCAAAAGAGTCTTTGTGCTGTTGCTCCAGCCGTAGGTGGTGGAGCAGAGCTGAGGTAAGCTGGAAAAAGTGGACACCAAAGTTTCAAACTATGAGACGGAGGTGTTGAATGCAAACGTTATCGAAAGGAACTTATACGAAAGAATTCCGTGAACAGTCAGTAAAGCTGGTACTGGAAGACGGCTTGTCGTTGCGGGAGACGGGACAGCGACTCTCGCTGTCGCCCAAGCCCCTGCAGAACTGGGTGACCGCGGCGCGGAAAGGCACATTGAAGGCCATCGGGCCGAGTCAACCGCCCCTGACAAGCGGACGTTCAAGGCGACCCCGGATTCCCAACATGACCTACCGGCGAAGGCGGGTTGTACCGGGTGGGCCACAAGGCTTGATTTACCGGGGAGATCATGGGCTACGCGTTGGGCGAGCGCATGACAACCGCACTCGTCAGTCGCTCTCCCTGGCGAGCGGTGTCGACCCGGCGGCCCCAAACCAATGGCCTGGTGGAGCGTTTCAAGGGCCGGAGTGAGAAGGTCCTGCAGATTCGACGCCCTGTATAATCACCATATCCCTAAACGGGCCTCGGGCCATCTCACGCCCGTCCAAACCCTCCAAAACTGGCAAACCTCCCATATCCCTTTCTCTTTCCGTAAAAAGACCTATAAACCAGCGGAACTTGACACGTAGCTCTCTCGAAGTTCTCGAATGTGGCGTCCGATGGCGGTCAGATTGAAATTCGACGGCAATTCCGCGCCGCCCTCCTCTCCATTGCCATCGGCTTAGTTTACGGTGACAATTATTTGGCGATTATGCCGATCCGATTTACCCAACGATCAGCCAGCAAGTGTGTTTTTCTTTGAGATTCGTACCGTATGTTCAATAAGTTCAAAACGCTGTTGAGCAACAATCCGCCGGCCGTCAAAAATGCGCCGCAAAATCCGAACTTTATTACCGACCGGGAAAAGATCGGTTACATGCTCGGCGAATTGGCGCACCAGAGAATCGTGCTGCACCTCTGCCTCGATGAAGAAACGGACGAAGAAAATCCGGAGAGCATGATTGCGACTTACCTCTACCGGGTGGGAACGGAACGAATCGCCCTGGAGAAGTTGAACGATCCGGACGACGACGCCAAATTGCGGGAAGTACGCAAGTTCAAGGTAATCGCCTACCTCTACGAGAATGTCCTGACTTTCGATACGGAGATTGTTGCCTTCCAACAGGAGGGAGGAGCGGAATATTACATTGCCGACCTACCGGACAAGATCTACCGTCCCAAGAACGGCCAACCTTGCCGAACAAAAATCAGCACTTTTCGAAAAGTTTACATTTTTTTGCCGTTTTTAGCCATCCATAGGGCCTTGCCGGCGTTGATCGAGAATCTCAGCACCCGCGGCGCGGGGCTCCTGCTGTCTCTGGAAGACCCGTCCGTCGAGCTTCCCTTCGTTCGAAAGGGGGACGAGTTCAGATTGTGCCAACTGGGGCTGGAAAGCAGGCCACCCAAGTTCGACATGATCGTCAACCACGTCAAGCATGTCGGCAACCGGGCGCTACGCCTCGATTGCACGTTCAAATCCTTGAGCCCGGAAACGGAACAGGCCATCAACCGCTTGATCGACGAAGCCCTTCAGTACCGCGTGACTGCCGTTTCCAAACGGTGCCGGTAACAACAGAGCTTAGGGTGGGTTATTAATCTGGTAACTAAAAGGGGATTATGACGTCTGAGCAGGATGAAGAGACGTCCAGCGAAACGGCGGAGCGATGAGGCGCTCACCGAGAGTAACCACCACGTGGCGATGGCGATCGCAACCACAGGCGCTCCGCCCGTCCGGGATCGTCCATCCGGGTGTACTGCCATTGCCAGCCGCCCCGTTTGATTTTCTTGAGTCCTTGCTCGATCCAGCTGCGCAAACCGTACCAGCAGGCTTCGGCGGCTTCGGGCGGCAGGTCGGTCAGAATCAGCCAGGAGTCTGGATGGCCTTCGCCCCCAATAGACCAGCAGGGTGCAGTCCAGGCGCGTCTTCGTCCCGCTGAACGCCGTTCCCCGGCCTTGCCAACGGTTGCCCACGGCGGGGACCAACCACCGGGTGAACGGCCGCCAGTGACGCCACCCCAGGGAACGGAAAGTCCCGCCCGAATTCACCCACAAC
>Ga0206099_100105_pt1 | contig 12619 bp, 16 predicted proteins | sample S3_2013CmetaT_FD_197230 | JGI IMG/M metagenome (GOLD analysis project Ga0206099, IMG submission 197230) | Metatranscriptome of soil microbial communities from Anza Borrego desert, Southern California, United States - S3_20-13C (Metagenome... | ecosystem: Environmental > Terrestrial > Soil >...
CATACGATTGAGCAGCGGTAGTTAAATTGTTGTCGAGTGTGCGGAAAAGGAAATTGATGCGGACACTACGTACATTTGCCCAGTCGCCGATAGCATTCGCTGCAAGATATTGGTTGGGAGTTCCATCGTTATCGGTATCTTCACCGTAAGTTACCTGCATGTTTTCTACGCCTTCCACCAGTTCGGCCGGATTATCTCCGCCGACAGCCTGGGTATTATCCAACTGCCAGAGAGATGGCTGACCGCCTTGGCCATTTCTTATGTAGTAGGTAAACGAGTTGACCCTCAGAATTTCCGAGTCGCTGCGGTAAGCCTTGCTGAGACGATTGTCCATATTGACGTCATTAGCGTGGGCAATGGTTTGTATCGTTGCTCCGTTCGAAACTGATGTGGCTCGTGCAATATCTGCGCTAACGCAGTCGGAAATCATGAAAACGTCATTAGCAGCGAGCTGACAGGTATTCGCCGCCGAAATTTGAATATTGGCGTTATCGGCAGCCATGTTGCCCATGAGATGCCCACCGCAGCCGGCTGCGAATTGAATGGTTATCGTATCCGTACCAGCAACCACGTTACTCAGAGAAGCCGACAGCGCCGGACTCCAAGTAGCGCCTGTCGCTTCGCTGCCCGTGACCGCTGTACCGGCGTTAAAGATTACAACCGGTGGCTTGGCAATAACGTTTGGGGTTACCGACCCACGAGATCCGCAGCCCTGATAACCCGCGCGGCGAACATCCCGCTCCAGCAGTTCCAAGGTGTAACGTCCATTTTCCTGCAACCTCGAATGAGCCTCCTGAACCCGATAGGTCTGCTTGTTGGAAAGATAAACTTGGCCTACGCCGCCGATGAGGATAAGCCCCGCAACCAAGGCGACCATGATCTCCACCAGCGACACGCCTTGTTGTGCCGCGCAGAAAGGGTGGTGAAACGGAGTCATGCGGATTGCGAAGAGATTCATGGCCGGAAACTCGTGACAAAACGTTGGTTAGCTGCCCCCGCGCGGTTATCGTCCCACCACACCTTGATTGCGTAAGCCGCTCCGGTGTTGTCGCAGGCCGGCGCAGCCGCCGTACCGTCGCTAGGCGTGTTATCGACGCAGACGACGCCGACGCCGCCGGGTAGTTGCGCCGCCAAATCGGAAGCCCACTGGGCCAGGTCGTAACCCGCCATTTGAGAGGCCGAACAGGCGTTGGTTACACAGTTATCGTTGGTTGACGCTTGATTGTTGTAATTTCCGTTATTCAGTCCCACCGGGTTCGCGCGCATGCGATCGGCCATATCGTATGCCAGTTGAGTGGCTTGCGAACGATAATAGGCGCTTTGATTATTGCGAAGGCCCGTCACTTGCAGCCCCGCCATGCCCAGGAGCCCGACAGCGAGCACCAAAACGGCTATCAAGACTTCGATCAAAGTGAAGCCGCCAGCATGCGCGAGATGAGATGGATGTTTGGCCATGGTCATGAGCAGGTCAAGGTGTCGTCGGTAGATGCCTCACGTAATCGTCCGGTATTGGAGAGCACTCGGCCTTTCGCCTTGGAGACTCCGCGACTGTCACAGAAAGTAATGGTGCCGTTGAATCCTTGCGAAAAGCCTTGGGCGCTAAAGGTGACGCGAGATCTAGAAAAATTAAGAAGGGTGAGTCCTTTCAGAGATCCGCGAACACGGATGATTTGTTCTCCGGTATCGACTGTTCCATCGCCATCGGGATCGATAAAAATGATCCAGCCGGATAGCCAATTCCCCGATGCGTTACAGGCGGTACCCGCGTCATTGCGCCTGCACAGCGTAACCGACGATCCTCGTTTAACCGCCTCGCTTCGGGCGAGATTCAGATCCGTTACCATGTCATTGACGCTAACGGTCATTCGATTATTCTGAATCAACTCTTGAAAGCCGGGCACACCAACTCCCAAGACAATGGCCAATACCGATACGGTGACCATTAGCTCGACCAGAGTAAAACCTTGTGCTGCTTTTTTGTTCATGCGTTTATTTATAGCAGCGCTTTTTAGCCATATCGGCTAAAGCGGATAACCGGTAGGTTTTTCCCGACGAACGGTCGTCATGGAGCGGCGGATTCAAAAATGGGGCGAGAATCGGGCGGAGCGGATTCTTGCCTTCCCCTGCGAAAAGCGATGCGGCCGAACGCCGGCCCGCGGGCCTTGAATGTTCTTTTATGGTCGGGGAGTTTCGATCAAGCCGGCAGGGCAGGAAAGTTCAGGCGGGGATTATTTGATGTGAAACGGCTTTCGGGAAGTTCTGGAAGGAAACAGCCGGCGAATGACCCGCGACAGCCAATTGCGCTTGGCCAGGCGTTGTTCGCGCGAGCGTTCGAATTCCGCATTGAAGAACGCCTTGGTGAGCTGTCCCGGCGTCGGCGTGTAACCGTGGCGCGCCAGCCAGGCGTCCCTGGCTTCCGCCAAAAGACGATAAAAAGCGATATCGTAGGCCGTATTGGCTTCGTAGCCGAGCGGCTCGTCGTCGAAGCGGATGTTCCGTTCGTCCAGCCGCCGGCGAAACCAGGCCGTCAGCTCGTTCACGATGTACTCGTTGGATGCCGTCATTTCGGTAAGCCCGCTTTTTTCTCTTAACCGGTAAGATTTCCACGCCGGGGCCGAAGTTCAGCGCAGGAGGCCGCTCAAACCGTAAGACGTTCCGAGGCGGTCTAAGGATTCCGGCTCCCGTATTCACTTTTGCCGGGCCTCCGCCAATAATCCTTGATTTTCAACCCTGCGAGTCGGCCCAATGATGAACACAGAAGAGATATTCAGACGATTGCGTATCGGTTTGTCGCTGGTGGTTGGCTTTTTTACCGGAAAGTATCTGGCGAGCGCCATGCCGCATCATGGATCGGAATTCTTTATCGGCGGTTTCGGAATGGGCGTCGTATTGACCCGGCTGGTTTTCTGGAGCATCGAATTCCTTTCCGGCGGCAAGCGCTCGGAGTAACCGAGCTTGGACATGAAAAACACGACATGACGGCGGAATCGCTCCGTGCGAATTGTCTAATGTAGGGCGACGGCCTTTGCCGAAGCGGTTCCAGTAAAGGAGACGCATGCCATGTATCTGAAACGGAAGAAAGACGGACATTTGATCGAAGTCCTCAGCCTTAACGATCTGGTCAATCCGACGCATAAAAACGTCGTCGGACGCTTGCATTGGGGCGAAGAGATGCAGGACCCGGAAAAATTCCCCAAAACCGACTTGACGTTCCCGTCCGGCGAGGAGCTTCCGGTCTGCTGGAAGGACGTGCATTACCGGGACAAGGAACTCCCGGCGACCGGCAAGCCGCAATAACGCCGGGCGGCCGGGGATTCCGCGTTTTCATCCCGAAGCGAGGCGGTGCGCGTGCCGCGTGGTTTCGGGCAGGCGGTAGCACCCGGTGCAGCGCATGACCCACTCGACGACCGTCGGCAAGGCGATGCGGTGGCCGGGCGAGACGTAAACCGGCTTGACCCCTTGCCGCGTCCTTAACACGGCGCCGATGGTTTCTCCTTTGTCCAAAAGCGGGACCCAGGCGCCTCGCTGGTTCGGAACGTCGGCATGGGTGCCGAGCAGCCGTGTCTTGCCGACGCCGATGGTCGGGATATCGGTCAGTACGCCCAGATGAGAGGCTATCCCCAGGCGGCGGGGATGCGCATAGCCTTGGCCATCGACCAGAATCAAGTCCGGCAGATCGCACAGCGCTTGCAAGGCGTCCAGGATGGCTGGAATTTCCCGAAAGGACAGGAGGCCGGGAATATAAGGAAACGACGTAGGCCGTCTTGCAATGACGCTATCGGTCAGCGCCAGTTCGGGAAAACTCAATTTCGCCACGGCCGCCCGCGTAACGGCGCCGCCCTCTTCGAAACCGACGTCCACCCCGGCCACGCATCGGACTTTCTCCGGCAAATCGTCGCGTAAAGAGACCAGAGCCCGGAGCCGGTTCTGAATGGCGACGGCCTGTTGCGGCGTGACGTTCCAGGGATGCTCGTGCCTTAGTTCCAATTTCAAGACCGGTTGGATGGATGACCCTGAATTCGGCAGTTGGAGGTTATCTGAAATCTCGCAATCCCCAGCCCTTCTCCCAGAGGGAGAAGGGAGTAAAGCCCCTCTCCCTCTGGGAGAGGGGTTGGGGTGAGGGCAATGGGCGGATAGCGCGGTTTTACGGCCATTTCAAGGATGCAACGGCCGGAGCCTGTCCGAGTGCGGCGGGCCGGGTACGCCGCCGCTCAATCGGACAGGTTTCGTTTGGCCTCTTCCCACAAGGCGTCGAGCTCCGCCAGGGTGGATTCGGCCAAGGTCTTTCCCTGGGCCGCCAACTGTTCTTCGATATAGCGAAAACGGCGGACGAACTTCCGGTTGCCGTCCCGGAGCGCCGTTTCGGCATCGATTTCGAGGTGCCGCGCGAGATTGACGACGACGAACAGCAAATCGCCGATTTCCTCGCGGATATGCTTTTGGTCGCTCGTTGAATAAGCAGCCTGCAACTCGTCCAATTCTTCCCTGACCTTATCGAAAACCGGCCCGATCTCGGGCCAGTCGAAGCCGTGCCGCGCCGCCCGCTGCTGCAATTTCTGCGCGGCCACGAGAGCCGGCAAATTCGCCGCGATTCCGCTCAAAGCGCTGTCGTCGTCTTTCGCTTTGCCTTTTTCCCGGCGCTCGGCGGCTTTCGACGATTCCCAATAGTCATGCCTTTCGGCATCGGTCTCGAACACGACCTCGCCGAACACATGGGGATGGCGGCGTATCAGCTTCTCGCCGATGGCGGCGGCGACATCTTCGAACGTGAACAAGCCGCGGTCCTCGGCGATCCGCGAATGGAAGACGACCTGCAAAAGCAGGTCGCCCAACTCCTCGCGCAAATCCCCGGCATCGCCGCGCTCCGCCGCATCGGCGACTTCGTACGCCTCTTCCAGGGTGTAAGGCGCGAGACTCGCGAAGTCCTGCTGCAAGTCCCAGGGACACCCCGTCTCGGGATGGCGCAAGCGCGCCATGATGTCCAACAGACGCCGGGTATTCTTCATGTCGGTCAAAACTCGCCGCCGAAATTTTCCCGGTAGCGCTCCTTGAACGCAGGCAGGGTGAAGCTGTGATTCTGGGTGCCGGCAGTCTCGACCTTGATCGCCCCCATCAGCGAGGCGATTCGGCCTATGGTGGGCCAGTCGAATTCTTCCAGAAGACCGTAGATCAGCCCGGCACGGTAGGCGTCGCCGCAGCCGGTCGGATCGAGCACCGCCTTCGGCTGGGCCGGCGGTATTTCGTGGCAGGTTCCGCCGGTATAGATCAACGATCCCTGCGCGCCTTTGGTAACGATCAACGCTTCGAGGCGTTGCGCGAGTTCTTCCGGCGCAAGGCCGGTGCGCTCCTGCATGAGCTGGGCTTCGTAATCGTTCAAAGTCGCCCAGGTCGCCAGCTCGACGAAATTCAGGAGATCCTGCCCGTCGAACATCGGCATGCCCTGGCCGGGGTCGAAGATAAACGGGATGCCGGCTTCGGCGAACTCCGCGGCGTGCTGAATCATGCCGTCCTTGCCGTCCGGCGCCACGATGCCGATGCGGATGCCGCGATCCGCCGGTACCCGGTTCAGGTGGGAAAACGACATCGCGCCCGGATGGAAAGCCGTGATCTGATTGTCGTCCATGTCCGTGGTGATATAGGCCTGCGCCGTGTAGCTGTCGTCCAGGATTTTGATGAATTCCCGATCGATGCCGCAGTACCCCAGCCATTGCGCGTAAGGCTCGAAGTCCTTGCCCACCGTGGCCATCGGCAGCGGATCGCCCCCCAGCAGCTTGAGGTTGTAGGCGATATTGCCGGCGCAGCCGCCGTACTCGCGGCGGAGCTCCGGAACCAGGAACGAAACGTTCAGGATATGCACCTGCTCCGGGAGGATGTGATGTTTGAACTTGTCCTGAAACACCATGATGGTGTCGTAAGCCACGGAGCCGCAGATTAAAGCCGTCATTCTTCTTTACCTTTGTTATCGAATCAAAACCAGTAACCAGACCGCTCCGGCGAGGAGCAGCGAGAAAAACACGGCCGCCGATCCGATATCCTTGGCGCGGCCGGACAATTCGTGCCGTTCGAAGCCGATGCGGTCGACGGTCGCTTCGACGGCGCTGTTCAACAGTTCCACGATCAGGACGTTCAGCAGCACGCCGATCAGGAGCGCGCGCTCGATGCCGTCTTGGCCGATCCACAGCCCCAAGGGAACGCCGGCGAGGACCAGCACGCACTCCTGCCGAAACGCTTCCTCGTTCAGCCAGGCGGCGCGAATGCCGGCGATGGAGTTGTAAAACGCCGCGTAAATGCGGGCCACGCCCGTGAGGGTTTGTCCAGCCATAGGGATCTTTATTCGGATGGGTAGGCGAGATCGGGATGCCGCGCCGCCCGGACTTCGTCCAGCCGGCGCACCGGCAGCGAATGGGGCGCGCTCTTGAGCCGATCCGGCTCGGTTTCCGCTTCCTTCAGAATCGCCGCCATCGCCCCGGCGAACGCATCCAAGGTTTCCTTGCTTTCCGTCTCGGTCGGCTCGATGAGAAAACACTCGGGAATCAAGAGCGGAAAGTATACCGTCGGCGCATGGACGCCATAATCCAACAGGCGCTTGGCGAAGTCCAGCGCCGTAACGCGATGTTCCTTGGCCAGCCGTTTCAGCGTGACGATGAATTCATGGGCGGCGCGGCGCTGCGGAAAGGCGGGTTCGAATCCGGCTTCGATCAGCTTTTTGAGCAGATAGTTGGCGTTCAGCGTCGAGAATTCGGCCACCCGCTTCAACCCCTCGTACCCGAGCATTCGGACGTAAACATAAGCGCGCAGGAGAACCCCGACATTGCCCGCGAACGTGATCAGATGGCCGATGCTGTGCGGCCGCTCGGTCTCGGTCAGCATGCGGTAGCAAGAGTCCTCCTTGACCGCGACGGGCAAGGGCAGGAACGGCAGCAGCTTGTCGTTCACGCCCACCGGCCCCGCGCCTGGCCCGCCGCCGCCGTGGGGCGTCGAGAACGTTTTGTGAAGATTGAGATGAATGACGTCGAAACCCATGTCGCCGGGGCGCACTTTGCCGGCGATGGCGTTCAGATTGGCGCCGTCGTAATAGAGCAGCCCGCCGGCCCGGTGGACGATGTCGGCGATGGCTTGAATATGCCGGTCGAACACGCCCAGCGTCGAGGGATTGGTGAGCATGATGCCGGCCGTCTGCGGACCCACGGCCTCGTCGAGGGCCGCGAGGTCTACGTTGCCGTCCGAATCCGTGGCGACCTCCCGCACCCGAAAACCGCCCATGGACGCGGACGCGGGATTGGTGCCGTGCGCGGCGTCGGGCACCAGCATTTCGGTTCGAGCGGAATCGTCCCGCGACCGGTGGTAAGCGCGGATCATGGCGACGCCGGCGAACTCGCCCTGAGCCCCCGCCGCGCAAGCCAGCGAAACCCCGGCCATGCCCGTGATTTCCCCGAGTATCTCCTGAAGTTCGTACAAACAGGCCAAGGTCCCTTGCCCGGCCCGCCCCAGCCCAAGGGGATGAACGTTCAAAAACCCCGGCAGACTCGCCAGGTCGTGGCAGGCCTTGGGGTTGTACTTCATGGTGCAGGAGCCCAAGGGGTAAAACTGGGTGTCGATGGCGTAATTCTGCTGGGACAGGCGGGTGTAATGGCGAACGGCGTCCAGCTCGGACACTTCGGGCAAGGCCGGAGGCGTCTTGCGCAACAAACCGTCGGGAACCGTCGGAGATTCCCCGGTTTCCGGGGGAAACTGGGCATGAGCGGCGCGCCCTCGGCGCGAACGGTCGAAAATCAGCATTCTGTCGGCTCCGACGTCTTCAGCCATGATCCTATCATTTAAGCGGTCAACTGCCGTTTCCAGGATGAATGACCAGCGACGCCACTTTGCGTGCGTACGATTCAATATCCTCCTGGGTACGCGTTTCGGTGACGCACACCAAAATCGCTTCGCCGAGTTCCGGATATTCCCGCGTAAGTTCGTAACCTCCCAGAATCCCCCGTTCCGCCAAGCCGTCCATGATCTCCCGCGCGGGCCTCGGCGTGCGGAAAACCGCCTCATGGAAGAAAGGCCCCGGGAAAACCCGCTCGACGCCGTCGATCGCGGTCAGGCCATCCATCAGGCGGAGCGTGTTCCGGTGGGATTGCAGCGCCACCCGCCTGAGTCCTTCCGGCCCGAGCAGCGCCATGTAAATCGTCGCCGCCGTGACCATCAGCCCCTGGTTGGTGCAGATATTGGACGTCGCCCGGCCGCGGCGGATGTGTTGCTCCCGCGCCTGGAGCGTGAGCGTGAAACCGGGCCTTCCGTCCGCGTCCACGGTACGGCCCACTAGGCGACCGGGCAATTGGTGCAGGTGCGCCTTGCGGCAGCACAAAAATCCGAAATACGGCCCGCCGCCCGATAAAGGGATGCCCAAAGGCTGGCCATCCCCGCAAGCGATATCGGCTCCGCTTTTCCCCCACTCGCCCGGCGGCTTGAGGAGAGCGAGCGCCACCGGATTGACCAGCGCGATGGCGAGGGCGCCGTTGGCACAGGCCCAATCGGTCAGCTCGTCGACGGCTTCGAGCACGCCGAAGAAATTGACCTGGGGAATGACCAGGGCGGCGACGTCCGTGCCCGAATGGATGTCCAGGGAGGCGGGATCGATACGCCCGGTGTCGATGTCGTAGGGCAACTCGGTCAGCTCCAGCGCCTGGCTGCCGACGATCGTCTCGACCACACGCCGGTAGTAAGGATGGACGGTCTTCGGCATCAGGATGCGGCGCGAGCGCGATTTCCGGTTGGTCCGCACCGCCATCAACACGGCTTCGGCGAGACTGGTCGCGCCGTCGTAGAGCGACGCGTTCGACACATCCATGCCGGTGAGGCTCGCCATCATGCTCTGATATTCGTAGAGCACCTGCAGCGTGCCTTGGCTCGCCTCCGCCTGATAGGGCGTATAGGCGCTGTAAAATTCGCCCCGGCTCGCGACGGCCCAGACCGCGGCAGGTATGTGATGCTCGTAGGCCCCGGCGCCGGCAAAGCATAGCAGCGGACGGTTCCGGCCGGCCCGTGCGTGCATCAGGCGGGCAATCTCCATCTCCTTCAAGGCGGGCGGGAGATCGAGCGCGCCGCAACGCAATTCCGCCGGTATCTCGTCGAAAAGCGCCTCTATCGACGCCGCACCGAGCGCTGCCAGCATGTCGCGGATATCGTCTTCGGTGTGGGGGATGAAAGGCATGGATTACGGACCGATGCCGCCCGCGGCGGAAGAGCCAAGATCCGAGGTAAGCGTCATCGGCCGCTCAATCGGCTTCTTCGGCGCTTGCTTTATAACTTTCGGCATCCAAAAGAGCGTTTAGTTCGGAGAGATCGTCCGCCTTGACGCGGAACAGCCAGGCGGCATAGGCGTCCTGGTTGATCGATTCCGGAGCGTCGGACAAGGACCCGTTGGCCTCGACGATTTCCCCGGATACCGGGCTATAGATGTCCGAAGCCGCTTTCACCGATTCGACCACGGCGCACGCTTCGCCCGCCTTGACCCGCCGGCCGGCTTCCGGCAGCTCCACGTAAACCACGTCGCCCAATTGCTCCTGGGCATAATCGGTAATGCCCACGCGCACGTTCCCGCCTTCCTCCGGCTTCGCCCATTCATGAGATCTTGCATATTTCAAATCGTCCGGCAGTCTGCTCATTGTCCTGTCCCATTCGTCCAAAATTACCTACAACTCCGGTCAAATTACGGGAAAACAAAGCGACGGTAAAGGGTGGAATTTGCGTAAGCGGGCGCAAAGCCAAGGTTGCGCAACCCGCATGGCTAACGCCGGTATCGAAAACGAGGGCCGGGACCACGAAAAGGAACGCCGGAACCATAAGGCCGTCTTTCCCAGTGACGAAACGGCTCATGGAATCGATAGGGCCTTCGATCCCAATAGCGGAAAGGTTTATCCAAATGGTAGGGCCGTCTGTCCCAACGATAGGGGCGATAATAAGGATCGAACTCATGGAAACGCCGGCCATAACCATAAGGCCGCCGATACTTGTAAGGATAGGCATCGAATCCTTGGAAATAACGGTAAGGGTAAGCATCGTACCGGTAGTACGAACTTGGATATCCCGCGCCGATGCCCACGCGGTAATGAACGCCCGCGCCGCAGCCGGTCGCCAGCGCGCCGATGAACGCGAACAACACGATCAGGAAAAACCTGCGGGGCTCTTCGAAACGGAAATTCATAAATATCACCGACTTCCGAACGGTCGGAGTCGCAGCTTCGCTACCGCTTTAGACCTTGCCGGCGCCGAAAGATCATTGGCGCAAGGATTATTTCCGCCGGGCCCGGAACGGACGCTCGCGGCAAACACGGCCGGCATATAAGGAAACAAAGCCATTACCGCCGATCGGATAAGCCGGTATCATCTTGTGGTTTATTCCGAATCTCGAGCCCCGGGAAACCCGGATGTCCAATTTCATTATCTTGTTCAAGAGCTAGCCGATGACTTTTCAATCGACTTCGATAGGCAAAGCCGCTTTGGCCGTGTGCTGGATTTTTCTCGGGTTCTTTCCGTTTTCGGCCGGCGCGGAGACGCTGCTCCCACCGCAACAGGTCATTCAGGAGACTTCCGACGCGGTGAAACAAGCCTTGCGGGAATACGACTACAAGCTTGACCTCCCCAAGGCCACGCGCATCGTCAAGGAGATCCTGGAGCCTCACGTCGACGTCGACCGCGCGGCGCTGCTCATTCTCGGCAAGCACTGGCGAACCGCCACGCCTCAGCAGCGGGAACGTTTCAAGAATGAATTCCGCATGCTGCTCATTCGAACTTACACCACGGCATTTAATGAATACCGGGACTGGAATATCCGCTATCTGCCGCTCCAGAGTCCGCTCGAAGACAAAAAAGCCGTCGTCAGGACCGAGATTCTCCAGTCCGGCGCAAAACCGGTCGCCGTCGACTACCGCATGGTCGACGCCGGTGGTTCGTGGAAGGTCTATGACGTGCTGATCGAAGGCATCAGTCTGGTGCAAAACTACCGCACGACCTTCAGCGAGGATATTGCCCGGACCGGCTCTCTGGATAGCGTCATCGAGGAATTGGCCAGGCGTAACGCCGCGGGATCCAAGGCTCCGATGAACGGCGCAGCCCGCCCGCCGGCCACTTAAAAACCCGCTGAAAAGAGCGGGCGCCGCTCGCCTTGGCGAAGAGAGGAAGCGTTGCGGAGCCGATTTTTCATGATGGCCTCGCCCGCTCTTTTGCGGCATCTTTCGAAGTCTCCCCCGTGAAAGCCGCAAGGGATTGACGACACATTAAAGCCTTTGGCGATCCACGTATCCGCTCTCGGTGCTGCGTGGACCGCCTGCTCCGCCCACACGACACTCCCATATCCGGGGCAACTCGACGCGATCGCCTGTCGCCCAGGGTTTCCCCATGAAACGAACGTCGTCCATTCTCGCCGGCGGCAGGTCCGATCGTAAGCGTGCCTTCGGGTAATTTCTCACAGCATCTGAATTCGATTTTCCCTACTGTTCCGGTTTTACGGAAATCGTTATTCCCTTCTCGTTTTGCTGCTGGATTCGACAAAAAGTGATTTTGAGTTCTTTCCCAAAAGTTACCGATTTTTCCGGTGTCATGAAGACTTACGACGTGTATCTCTATTTCGACGGCCGCACCGAAATCATCAAGGTAGACGCGGCAACCAGCCTGGAAGCCAAGGCGATAGCGGAAAGTCACGCAGGAATTGCCGAAAAGGGATTCGATCAGGACAGGCACGTATTCGCCGTCAGTGAGCGAAAAAATCCCAATCTTCGGCTGGAATAGCTGCGCCGCGTTCGATTTCCCCGCTAGAAATATTATCGAGTCGATCTTATTATCCCTTCGGGTGCACGATAGGCATTCGGCACCTTAAGTTCTAATCGCCGATCCGATAAAGGAGATCTCTCGATGAAAACTATAAGGTTAATCACCCTGTTCAGTACCTTCGCGTCGAGCATCGTCGCGGCCTTCCCCGGTTGGGCCGAGACGCCCGGCCATCTGAAACTGAAAGAAGCGGAAGCGGCATGGGAAAACAAGGGCAAGGGGAAGGTGCTTGACGTGGAAATTCAAACGTCGGGCACCGTGCCGATGGACGGCAAGGCCGGCGCATTCGGTTATGGCGTCTTGACCGACGGCCCCAACAATATCGCGGTCCTGGTCGCTCACTTGCCGATCGACGACAGCTCGCACGAAGATCCGAAGAGCGGCTTCCATACTCACGTGCTCGATCTGAAACAACCCACGGCGGCATGCGCCGGAGCGACATTCGAAGTGGATCTGGAGAATTCCGGGAAGAATACGGCCTTCGATGCCGATTACGCGTGGTCGATCAAAGGCTCCAAAATCAAGATAGAGGATATTCCGGCAGCCGATCTCGGCGATGCGGGCGCAGAGAACGTGGTGAGCTTTACCATCCGGCCCGTGCTGGACGCGCAGCAAAAGCCGACCAATCTCTGCGTAACCGTCGCGGAACAGATTTAACCTCTCGTCTCATGGTGGGGCACGGCGGGCCAGGGCTGTTCAATGCTCGTGAATCCGGGTAAAACGCTTTGATTTGCCGAGCGAGTGAATCGTTGTCCCCGTTAAAACAAAGCCTGTTGCCGATTCCGGATCACCGTCGCGCGCAAGG
>Ga0206099_100106_pt1 | contig 12473 bp, 13 predicted proteins | sample S3_2013CmetaT_FD_197230 | JGI IMG/M metagenome (GOLD analysis project Ga0206099, IMG submission 197230) | Metatranscriptome of soil microbial communities from Anza Borrego desert, Southern California, United States - S3_20-13C (Metagenome... | ecosystem: Environmental > Terrestrial > Soil >...
CCTTTCGGGATGTCTGTAAAAGAATGGGGTGACGTGTTCCTTGTCCGCATCGCTCATCCCGCAAAGCCACGCGCCTTTTAGCGTTGGGAGCGAAAAGATTTCAACAGATTGGCCCTTGGGGAAGGTACGCTCTCGAACGTTGGTTACGAGATCTGGAAGTTCGTTTCTATAGATCTCCAATGCACGTGACACAATGGCCGGATCTAGCATCGGACTGTCGCCACTGATGCGGATAATGTGTTCGATTCCAAACTGCTCCGCGCCCCCGACAAGTCGCCCTGCGACATCATCGCGGTCTCCCCGGAAGCACGGAACGCCCCGCTCCGCGGCATACGCAGAAATAGCGTCGTCTACCGGATCCAATGATGTCGCGATCATGAAGCCATCTAGCTTCTCGCAATAGCCAAGACGATCAAGCAGGTGTCCGAGCAAGGGAATACCGTGTACTTTCCTCAGCACTTTGCCCGGCAATCTTTCGGAGGACATGCGGGCATGAACAACGGCATGAACTGCAATGCTAAATAGCATTTTAATTTTTACCCTAACCGCTGCTGGAGTTCAGATCCCTCGCGATCATATTCTTCGTATAAAATCGCGTTCCCCCACGAACGGACCACAAATAAAGACAGTACTTAAAGCCTTACGTCGCCGTCACGTCCCACGATTCGGGTTTTAGGACAGAGAACGACGAAATGGCCGCCCTTTTCCAGATACTCCCGATTGCTCTCTATGATCTTCGCGGCATGAACCCAAGCCAAAATCACCGTGTATGCTGGCATCCGTTTGCACAGTTCTGCGGTGGGCAAAATCTGTATGCCATCGCCAGAGGAATACTTGTGAACCTTCTGGGGATGATCGTCGACAATATATTCGATTGCACCGGTGAGCCCCAACTGAGAAATCAGGGTGGGCCCGCTGCGCGCCGCGCCGTAGCCTGCAATCGAGGCGTTTGATCTTTTCCATTCGCTCACCAAGTTACTGGTGCGCTCTCTCAGTTGCCGAAGTTGGGCGGCGAACTGCCTGAGCGTCTCCAACTCTCCCAAACCACGCTTGGTTTCAAGATCAAGAAACTCGCGGACAGAGTCATTGACTTTCCTCTTACCACCCTTCAATTGCACTGTCCCTATTAACGAGCCGTGCTGAATCGGTACCCTTTCCACATCTATCAATTCCATTCCATGCCGATCGAGAAACTGTACCATTGGCTTCACGGAATGATGGCTCATATGCTCATGGAATATCGTCCCAATTAGCACCCCGTCAATGATATCTAGAAGGTACTGCACCTCAAAGAAGAACAGTCCGTCCGGAGCCAACATTGTTCGGATGCCTTCCGCCATTTCGCCTAGGTTATCGGCATGGGCGAAGGCATTAAAAGCGCATGCCACGTGAGCAGGCCCATACTGTTGCCGAATCTTACGTGCGAGATCCAGCGACATTAGCTCTGGAATCGTCTCAATACCAGATTCAGTTGCAAGCCGTGCAATTTCCTTGGCGGGATCAATACCCAGTACCCGGTAGCCAGCATTCTTGAACGGCCGAAGCAATGATCCATCGTTGCTCCCAATATCGACGACCAGGGAACCAATCGGCGGCTGATGAGTATCCCTAATCTTAGCTGCTACCTGATTGAAATGTTCCGGCATGCCCTTGGCCTCTCCGGAATAATAAGTATAGCTTTCCCAAAGGCTTTTGGAGTCAACGACATCGAGTTGCTGCACATGCCCGCAATCGGCACACATGTAAAGATCAACTGGATAGCGAGCTGCCGTTCTCCCGGTCTCACTGTCTTCGCAATAGTTCTCCGATAGCGGGATAGCTTCGAGCTTCACGACTAATTCGACGTTCCGGGAATCACATAATCGACAGGTTTCTCTATGGGAGACTTTGGCAGTCACAGTTTTCTCCTTGACTTTAGATGTTGTTCTCGGCGATCAAATCGCTCACCACATCAGCAAGCGATTGTGGCTTGACACCACACAATTCTGTCGTTCTCTGCATACCGAGCCCACTGTAGCGAGGCTTGAACGGGATATGCACGCCCTTCTTTTCCGCGGTCGTCGGCGCGATCAAGCGTGTATCGACACCAAGCTTTTCAGCAAGATTGAACGCAAGATCGACATAGGTCACATTTTCGGCTCCAGACAAATGGAAATCTCCGGGTACGCGCTTCTCCCCGATAGTTGCAAGCGAATCGCCCACGAAACGAACGGATATTGGTGCAAAGATAAGATCGGAGAAGGGCTGGACCGTTTCGCCACGTTTCCAGGCTGCTAACCAGCTTGGTAAGGGTGGCGTTTCGAGATCCAGTATCTTCGTCAGACGTACGACACTCAGCCGCTCTTCGGCTTTCAGCCGATGAGCCGCCGCGCGAATTGCTTTCTCGGCTTCCGCTTTCTGCCGCGCGTAAGCGATGCCGGGCGCGTGCGTGTCTTCTTCGTGTGGCCAAGGTCGTTCGCCGCCAAACACGGAGTTTGTCGAGATGAACGTAACGAATATCCCGTGTTCGAGCAAACTCGCGATCAATTTGGGAATAAGCTCTACATTGATGCGCTGTGCCAAGGGATCCTTCTCGCAACGATCATAATTGGTCGCCGCTGCGACAATAAAAGCATAGTCGACTCCCATAGGGGGAAAGAATGTATCTTCGCTTTCAAAATCGAGATAAACACGTTTGTCGCTAAGTGTGTCGCGTCGCCGCGTGGTGGTAATCGCCTTCTTGCCGAATCGTTCAAGAGACCGAAAAAGCCCGGCGCCAACCAGACTGTCTCCACCCACCACCAAGAATCCATTATTGTCCGTCATAGCTTTGAATCCCTAAGGTAATGAGATACTTGATCCGAAAGATACTTCATATAATTCCTTGCTTTTTCAAGTTCGCCTTCAGGGGGAGCGAATGAGGCCAGAATCGAACTTTCTTTCACAAAAGGACCGTTGGTTACCTCATGTATAACGAGTATGCCGGTACGAATGATCAATGTATGAAACTTACTTTCAGACAAACGATAAAAGAATTGGCGATCCATACCGGAGGCTCCTAGTTCGATAATGTCGGTTATTCTACCGGCGTCATCGAAAATGACGACATCAACCTCACCCTCAACAATATGAAACGACTCTGACTTGCCAATATGCTTATGGGGATGGATGTAGCTCTCCGCAGAAATCGCGATCAGCATCTCGTGAAGAGCATCGTCGTTGCTCTTGTGCGCACAAATCCGCGCCCGCTTCCTCGGGCTGAGCTGCGCTTGTCGCCTCACAAAAGAGATTTCGTCACCGCCAAAGTGAACGATAGAATCACGTGCGACGAAAACCTCGTCGTTGATTCGGTCAACTCCTATCATTTTCGGATTTCCATATCGATGCTGTTGGCACTGGCGGAGAAGATTGACCGAAATCGTCCGCCGCGATCGACGTAGCTTGACTTCGCCTGGAGAACTTTTTGCTCGCTTTCCGGATTTAGCGTCAGTAGACACAAGTCTACCTTACCCTCGTCCATACAGCGCGAATCGATGATAGGCAATCTGGAGCCAGGCATAAAGAGCGATTGCTTCTTCGGGTTATCGTCGATCACACCGGGAATAAGTGAAGCCAAGTCATAAAAGTTAATGAATTTTGCCGCTAGGTGTCCGGCCCCGAAAAGTGCGGTTTGAATCCCCTTTGCTTGTAATGATTGAATGTGGCATCTAATTCCAGCGCCACGTTCTCCCAGCGATCTGCCAAAAGCCTCAATACGCTCTATTTCCTCGGGGAGGGCGTGCGGTATTCTTGGCGTTGTCCGAATGTTTCGGACTATTGCGACAAGGGAATCTTCCATGGGATAAGGATAAACTTTGATGTCGATATCCAAGAATCCGATGGATTCAAAGAGCGCTTTCAGCGTTATCGGCGTAAAGTAGGTAATGTGCTCTTCCCAGAGAAAGCAATGGTCATGACCATTTAATATCTTGCGACAATCCGGAACCTCGAACGCGAGATAACCATCGGGCTTAGCAAGGATATGACAAGCTTCGATGAACTGCGTGGGCTTATAGGCATGCTCCAAAACATGCCGCACCACAACGACGTCCGCTGGACCGATATCGGCAACCACGCTTTGTGACGTTTCCGGGGTTAAGCTGGCCTGAATGGTCTCAATGCTCGCCAGCGAGTCGGAAATTCCCATGTCATGGACTTGATTAAGCCGGTACGTGTACGCAACTCCTTGTTTGCGGAATCGCGCCAAAGTCGAGTCGTCTTTGTATGATACGCCGACTACTCGAGCATTCTCGGTTATGGTCGCCGTCTTACGAAGATAATCAACCAGATTGTCCAGATGGCCTTCAGGCTCGTTATAAGTAATCCAATCATAACGTGATCGAACAACATCCACAGGCATGGGAGTCAATAACTGTGCAAGGCCACAAGTGAGGCAGTAACCGAATTGCAAACGGTGAAGTTCACAGCTTTCGTCGAGGTCGGCAAGGAAGCGATTGCTTGGGGGCTGGGGACCCAGATCGATAACCGTCTTGATCGCACCGCGACCGCAACCGAGGCAAGAAGGGTTCATTATATTTCTCGTTTAAAAACAAGCAGCAAAAATATACTCGTGATCCGACAGCAGCCGGTATAGATTGCGATCTGGCTTGTGGAGATTTAGTTTCGTTGGCTCTGGTCTACATGCGAATAAGGCATCGACCGCTCGTTTTGCCGGAGCGTATGTTCGTGATTGCGGTGTTGATGTCGTCCAGAGGCAGGCACTCGGTTACTAAATTGCGGAGCTTGACTCGCCCCGTCTGATAAAGGTTGTAGTAACGCGGGATATCGATTTGCGGGATAGCGTCGCCGCCGTGAGAACCGCTCAAGCCTTTGCCAAAGTGGAGCGGTAGTGAGTAGATGTTGATATTGTTTCCCTTACGGGGCACGCCAACTAGGGTCACACGCCCCTGAGTTTTGGTGATCTGATAACCCATTTCGATGATCGCCGGTTGACCAGTGTTATCGATGAATACATCGACGCCCTCGCTGCCGACGATATCGAGAATCGCTTGCCGAGCATCGCCACCATTACTGTTGATGACGTGCGTAGCTCCCATTTGCTTCGCGAGATCAAGCCTGTTGTCGTAAAGATCAACGGCGATGATCGGATAGGCAGAAACAAGAGCCGCCGCTTGGACAATGTTCAAACCAATACCACCGGCTCCGAAAACTACTACGGATTCTCCAATACGCACTTTGGCGTTGTTCTCGATGACACCGAAACCAGTTGTGACCGCGCATCCGAACAACGCAGCCACTTCAAGATCGCTGGCGGCGGGAATGGCAGTAACACGGTTCTCGGAGACGATGGCGTATTCGTTAAAGGTAGTCACCCACCCTGCATTAACCTTGCGGCCCTCCCAAATGTAATGGGGCGTTTCGGATTCGATGCCCAATCCTTTGCGCCAGTGCAGGACGACTTTATCGCCCGGTTTGACATGTTTCACGCCAGGACCAATGTCGATGATGGTTCCCGACGCTTCGTGACCGAGGAGGTGAGGGAGGAATTTATCCTCGCCCTTGGCGCCATCGATCTCACCAAGTTGGGAGCCACAGATGCCACTAAAATGGATTTTCACCAGGACTTGCCCAATGGCGAGAGCTTCCGGCATCTGCAGTTCGGCAATAACGAGGGGAGCCTTAAGTTCGGTGAGTACCGCAGCCTTCATGGTTTTAGGAATGGCCATCACAACGTTCTCACTCGAAATAGATAAACGAATGATCGCCGGTGTAACCGGTCTGCTTGAACCACCACTCCCATTCATCTGGCGTGTTGAAAGCCTCGCAGGTGACCTGCCAATAGAGCAGATTGGCTTTCTCGGTCTCGTTGCGATAGGACTCGACGCAGAGATACTTATGCTTCTTGCCCACACGCTCCATTTCCCGGAGGGCTTTATCGAGATCGTAGCAGTGCAGGTTGTGGAGCATGTTAATGGAGAATACCAGATCAAAGGAATGATCTTCGAACGGTAGTTCGTTCGCATTGCCAATCCGCAGGCGGTCGTGAATTTCCTCCTTGGAATTCTGGATCGCATACGAGGAAATATCGATGCCGGTTACCTCCACCCCTGGCACTACCTTAGTGAAGTCGAACAGTAAGAACCCCTTACCGCAGCCTACATCGAGGATTTTGTCTCCAGCCTTGATGCCGTAGTGGTCTGCCATGGCGCGAGCAACTTTTTCCCAGCGCCCTTCCATATAACGGTAACCGCCGTAATTGATCCGACGGTCGCCATCCCAGTAGTCAAAATCCCATTTCTTGGCGAGTTCCGCCGCCTTAGCCTTAGGATATTCCGGATCGTTGACACGGGCTAGATAATCCCGCTGGGTTGCCTTGTGCAATACAGACATAAAATCGATATAAGCCACTAGTCGTTCCTTATTAAGTAAGTTTCTCTAGATGATTCCAGGCTTTTGCCAACTGCTCCTTCTTGCGGGCTTCGGCGCCGATGGTCGGATCGGCGAACCTACGGCGGCGCGCGTCCTCCGGCAAAAACTCGTTTAGTATGATGCAGCACCACTTGACCCGAAACACCGGGGCCAAGAGACGCGATCTCTCGGCCAAGGCTTCGCGTTCGGCGAATGGTGCCAGCGCCGTATTCAAAAACGCCTCGTAGTATTTCTGTGGAACAGGACTACCGGGATGGGAGAAGAAATCCCCCATAACTTTCGCAGGATCATCCCATCCGGCGTATTCAAAATCCAGAAAGCACAGCTTCCCATCCGTCCGCAGCAAAGTGTTATGAAAGCCAAAGTCGGAAGGGGACAGGCACCGCCAAGAACCTGGCAATTCCCAACGCTCGTCGCATCTTTCCCGAATTTCGGCTTTTTTTAATTCCCAAACTTGAGAAAGCCGCCGAGTAAATTCGATAGCCTCTCTATCCAGTTGTGTGGAAGGTGAAATAGCACCGAGCCGTGCAAGGCGACAATCCACCAAATCCAAATGCGACGCCACTGTGAAGCAGGCTTCAGAGGCATTAGACAGCTGATATCCCCGCGTTCGACTCTTAACATCATTCAACGCAGCGAAAAACCTAGCCGTTTCCGTAATAAACGATTCATCAATCTCCCGGCATTCGAGCCGCCGACCCTCAATAAATTCGTATAACGCTACGCGCGAATCATCGTCATAGACCAGCGGCTCCGGCACGCAACGAAGGCCAATCTCCCAGATATGGCTTAGAAATTTAAACTCGGTTCCAAGGCGGTCACGCCGATCGGAGGCAGCGTAAAAATACTTTTTAGCCACGAAACGTTGGCCGTCAACCAATACCTCGAATACGCGGTTGTTTCCACCGGCGACCATATGCTTCATATCCAGATCGTTCACCTTCCGTCCAGCCTTAGCCAAGAGAGAGGCGACGATAGGCTTCAACTCACTCGAAGCCATCGTTTCTCCAGCAGCTCACGGACCTCAATCCAGCCCCGAACACGAGGAAGTTCGGTAGTCGTGTGGTGATCATCCGGATCGAACAATAACGGCTGTGTCCGAGCGGGAAACAGTGGTGCCAGCAAAATTTCAGGCAGATCGTCGATGAATAGGGAACAGCCAATTTCAGCGACCCGCGCCAGCTTGGATTCCTTGGTTATCTCAAAAAACACATCGTCAGGATCGACCAGTAACCCATTTCCGTCTCTAAGATGCCGATCCAGCCAAGCTCTGGCCGCTTCGTGCAGATCATATTTTGGACCGATAAAAGGATGACGAGTTTTGTGACTGACAATAAAAGTCCAAATACCCTGCTCGCGCGCCCAAACTAAGCATTCCCGCACACCGGCGAATGCCGCAGCCTCTGCCATGCGGGCACCGTATACGTAACCCTGCATTTCCGTCCAAATATCCTCCTGCCCCATATGTCGCAGATGGTTCCGTATGCTGTTTTTTGAGACAGGGGTATCAGGCGGTATCCACCCGCCATCCAAGGCGACCTTGTGAAACAAATCATCGTAGCTGACGATAGTATTGTCGAAATCAAGCCCAAGCCGCATTGTCGCCGTCATGCCAGATTATTGTCTAAGTACGGCACAAACCTGTTCTGCGATGGAATCTGCGGTTAAACCGTACTTACGGCGGGCATATTCCTGAGAACCAACTTCATGCATAAATTCGTCATCGCTGCCAAATGAAAGCATTGCTGCCCAAGAACCAGACGGCTGCCGGGCACGCCACTCGGCAATGGCACCACCAAGCCCTCCTATCCGCGAATGCTCTTCCACCACAGCGACCAGGGGATAGCGTCGAAAAATCCGGTCCAAGCGCTTTTCATCTAAAGGTTTAATGGTATGAAAACTTTCGATCCGAGCCGTAATCCCCTTTGCGGCCAGTAATTCGGCGGCTCCTATTGCTTCCGAAGCAATAGGTCCGGCGACGATCAGGCAGACATGATCACCGTCACGCAAGGTAACGGCTTGTCCTATGGTAATACTTGTACTTGCAAGCTCCTTATTGAGGATCGGCTCTCCTTTTTTGCCAATACGCATGTAAACCGGCCCATCGTGATGAAATGCCAATCGCAACAGGGTTCGCAATTCTATCTGATCGCATGGGGCGAGTACCGTCATCCCCGGCAGCACGCGAAGGATCGCCAAATCTTCCAACGAATGATGTGTAGGACCTAGCTCAGCATAGGAAAGCCCGGATCCCGTCCCGACAATGACCACAGGAGCGCTATGATAGCAGGCGTCTACGCGAATCTGCTCGTAACAGCGAGTTGTAGTGAATGGTGTAATCGTATAAACCACAGGACGCAATCCCGATAATGCCAGCCCCGCGGCAACACCCATCATATTGGCTTCAGCGACGCCGCAGTTAAAAAATCTCGTGGGTGCCACTTCCTTGAACCGATCGAACAATTTATTACCGATGTCTCCGGAAAGCAGAACGATTCGCGGATCTTCGGCGGCGAGCTTAGTGATTTCGTCGGCGAACGCATTCCTCATTGAGCAACCCCCAGTTCGCGCTTGGCAATAACCACTTCATCTTGGGTCGGAATTCGATAATGCCAATTATTGTCGTCTTCCATGAACGAAACGCCACGACCTTTGGTGGTATGCGCCACGATAGCTACAGGTTTACCAGAACCGTCGGGAACACGGGAAAGCACCTCCACGAGTGCCTTCAGATCGTGACCGTCGATTTCATAAGTGCTCCAGCCGAAGGCTCGCCATTTGTCGGTGAGAGGGGCGAGCGCCATCACCTCCTCACTACGGCCAGTCGCCTGCCATTTATTGAAATCGATCACTACTGCAAGACGCTCAACTTTCTGGGCAGCGGCCAGCATAGCCGATTCCCAGACCGAACCTTCGTTACATTCTCCATCGGAAAGCAGCGCATAGACGTTGTAGTCGTACTCATGAATTCGGCCGGCAAGAGCCATGCCGAGACCCAGGGGCAAACCATGCCCCAATGATCCCGTAGCGGCCTCGATACCGGGGAGATGATCTGGAGTGGGGGGATGCTCGGAAAATACACCGCCGTTTTCACCGTAGGCATCCATTGTCGCCTTGGGGTAAAAGCCTTTTTCCGCAAGCACATGGAATAACGCCGGAGCTCCATGTCCCTTACTGAGAATGAAGCGATCTCTTGTCGGTGCACGCGGATCTTCAGGGCTAATGCGAAGTGTCCCAAAATATAATGCAACTAAGATATCGACGCAGGACAAGCAGGATCCCAAATGCGGCGTCTTCGTCTTATGGGAATTTTCGATGATGCGCGCTCGGAGCATAGCTGCCATGCGCTCAAGTTGTTCGATCCGGCACTCTGGACCGGGGCGCTGTACACTCGTGCTCACGATCAAATCCTATGGCTTATGAACGTAATCAAACGACTGAGCCTTGAGATCGTCGAAATATCGGTCAATCCACTGGATAGTTTCGTCGATCCCTTCTTCCAAAGAAACCCTGTCGGCCCAACCGAGTTCGGTGCGAATCTTCATACTATCAAGCTGATAGGCTGTATCTTTGCCAAGACGTTCTCCGACGACTTCTATGACATCATCAAATCGCACTTTCATTTTCGAGCAAATCAGCTCAACCAATGCTCGAATAGTGATCACTCTATTGGTCGATATATGATAGGTTTCCCCGATCCGGCCTTCACGCGCCACTTTTAATGTGGCATCTGCAACGTCGCGAATATGAATAAAAGAGCGCTCAGAGTGTCCACCGCCGTGCAACTGGAGTCTGCGCCCCAACCGGATGAAGAGAATGGTGCGCGGAATGATGCGGTAGAGTTGCTGTCCAGGTCCGAAAACGTTCGCCGCGCGGGTAAAGACGACCGGGAAATCGTATGCTTTAAAGAATGTGCGCAAACTCATATCCGCTGCTGCCCGGGATACGGCGTAAGGGGTACTTGGATTGAAAAGTGCATCCTCGCGCACCCACCCCTGAGTACTGCCGTAGACTTCCGGAGTGGTGATATGAACGTACTTGTTCAGAAAGTCGCAATGCCGCAATTGGTCATGTAATCTCACTGTCGACACAGCATTCGTCATGAACCAATGATCCGGATTTTTCCAGCTTTCCGCGACCATGCCTTGAGCGGCGAAATTGACGAAATAGGCCGGCTTCTCGCGCCGAACCAGAGCCATCAGCCCCTCCAGATCGTTATTGATATCGTGCTGAAAGAATCTGAACTGACCTCTCTCGCCCCTCCAACGATAAGGCAGAAACGCCTCGTGGGGCTCCGACGAGCGACTGACGCCGACAACCTCCACACCGGCATCTAGCAAAAAATCGACGAAGCTGGCGCCGGAAAATGAATTGGAACCTAATACCAAGAATTTATCGATAGCCGTCACTAGTCTTCTCGCATTGCATGATTGGTGTACAGCCACTGCATTAGCATGTGGCCTACGGTAAGCTGCAAGTCCTCCGCAATTTGCATGTCATTAACCGGAAAATGAATAGGGACATCAGCCATGGCTTTGGCCCGACCACCGGAGTATCCAAGCACGGCGTAGGACTTCACACCCATCGATTTCGCTTGTTCCAGCACTCGGACGATGTTGGGGGAATTGCCACTGCCAGATAACACGATGAGAACATCACCGGGATTGGCCAACACCGCAAGTTGAAGGGAAAAAATCATATCGTATCCTTGATCGTTTCCCAGACAGGTAACAACCGAGACATTTGCCGGGAGCGCTGTTACCTTAAGTCCTGAGCCGGGTTTTTTGGATATTCCGTAGAGAAAGTCGTTAGCCAAATGAACTGCGTTTCCGGCGCTACCGCCATTGCCGCAAAGAAAAACATGCCGATTGTTGCGCCAACAGTTCAACAACTCTTCGGCAAGAAGCCCTACCGGAGACCAATCAAACCCTTCAATGACAGCGGCATGGCGTCTCGCATAATCAACACATGCATTCAAAGCATTCTCTGATGTTGTCATTGAACTACCGTTTTCTGCATCCATTTAAGATTGTAATATCGCTCTTCGTCTTTCAACACGCCCGACTGGAATTTCTCGACGATTTCGCGAATCGCGTCATTGACGGTTTTCTTCGGGGCAAAACCGGTCGCCAACAGCTTATCGGAATTAACCCGATAGGAGCGAGGATCATTGGACTCTTTGACAACAACGGTCGCGGCCACATGCTCTCTGACCAAATCAGCGATCGCCAGGATGGATAAATTCTCGAAACCAGCGTTATAGATGCCGGCGCATTCCGGATGGCTCAACAAAAAAACATAGAGATCCGTAATATCGTCTATATGAATATTCGGACGCGTCTGACCGCCGCCCAAGACAGTAATCTCCCTTCTTGTCAGGGCCTGCATTGTGAGCATATTCACCGCCACATCCAGACGCATACGTGGGGAGTAACCGCATACCGTCGCGGGACGCACAATTTGGACGCTCATATCGGCCACATAGCTCAGCAAGACTCGCTCCGCAACCATTTTGGTCTTGTTGTACTCCGAAATGGGCTTAAGTTCCAACCCCTCGGTTACCTGCGGCTCATCTTTAACTCCATATACGCTGCCCGATGATGCATAGATAAAATGCTTGACTCCATTTCGCACGGCTTTATCGGCAAGCTGCATAGTAGCGAGAGCACTAATTTCCCAGGTCAGCTTAGGATCCAGATCACTGCAAGGATCATTCGCAACCGAAGAAAGATGGATAATAGCGTCTATATCGCGTAGATCAACAGAATCGACATCCCGAACATCCTGCTCAATTACTTGAAGGCGGGAATGAGGCTGCAAAAAATTACCGAACCACATGATATCTAGCGCAACCACGTCATAGCCCGCTTGCAGCAATTTGGGGACTAGCACAGTCCCCTTATACCCGCAGGCACCAGTTACTAATATCTTCATCGAGTTCTCCAATTCATCCTTACAAATCAGTACCGCGCATTTTAAACATTTCCGGATAATCGCGCCACAATTAGTCCTTTCCAACCAGGGCAATCGTGAGCTTGACTGTGTTTTCCGGATACCAACGGCGC
>Ga0206099_100115_pt1 | contig 11442 bp, 14 predicted proteins | sample S3_2013CmetaT_FD_197230 | JGI IMG/M metagenome (GOLD analysis project Ga0206099, IMG submission 197230) | Metatranscriptome of soil microbial communities from Anza Borrego desert, Southern California, United States - S3_20-13C (Metagenome... | ecosystem: Environmental > Terrestrial > Soil >...
GCCCGACTGCGGGCGCCGAGAACACGTATTCGCCCTTGTGCACCACGCCGGCCGGCTGGGTGCGTCCGCCGGGGCCGGTGTAGCCGCCTTCGGCGAAACCGAACAGCATCAGGAGGTTGGAAATCCAGTTGCCGAAGCCGGCGCCGCCGGCACCGAGCCCGCCAATCGATCCGATCGCGCCGCCGGCTCCGAATAGTCCGCCGATCCCGCCGATCCCGCCGAGCAATCCGCCCGCCGCGCTCGGCGTCTTGCCGCCGAAGATCGCCCCGAGGATATCCTGCGCCAGCGCTTCCGCCGCCATCCGCCGCAAGGTGTTGGCGAAGCTCAATGCCATGCCCTCAAGTCCGTCCCGGAACGGATCGAACAGGAAGTCGGCAAAGGCATCCTGGATGTTCTCGGCGGCCCGTTGGGCGAACTGCGACATCCGGTCGGTTTGGGTCTTAAAGTCTTCGAGCGCCTCGGCTGAGATCAGCCGCTCGACGATCTGAACGCCCTCGGCGTGGCCGGCGGTTCGGAGTTGTTCCAGGAAGTCCCGATATTGATTTTGCAGCACGGTCAGCCGCGCCCGGAAAAGTTCTTGCTGCTCGGGCGGGACGACGATATCGGCCGGATTGACCTTGTCCTTTCGCAGCTCCAGGAGCCTCAGCCGGAACTGGTCGAGCCGATCGGCCAGATGGCGGTCGCGGTCCGCGATCTCGGCCCGAGCCTCGGCGACGATCTCGCCCTTTTGCACTTCGAGCCGACCGATCTCGCTCAGAAGCCGCTCGATGTCGCCCGTCAAACGCGCCTCTTCGAGCGCCGATTTACCTCGGTCGGCGGGAAGGTTGAGCCGCGACTGCCGGGCGATGTCGATCTCGCGCTGCTTGGCCTCGATCTCGGCGTCGATATCCGCCTGCCGCAGTTCGGCGAGCTGGGCGTAATAGGTCCGGTGATCGATCAGGTTTCGGTCGAGCTGGCGCTTCAAGGCCGCTTCGCCCGCCTCGAATCCGGCCTGCCGTTCCTCCAGTTCCAGGCGGGCGGCATCGCGCCGAAGTTCCAGCCGGGCCCGAATTTCCTGCCGCGCATCGTCCAGGAGCGAGGCTTTGGGCTTTTTCTCTTTGACGGGTTTGACCGGGAGAGTTTTGATGTTCGAGGTGTCGATCGGCTCCGAATCACCGGATGCGGGGTCGGCTTTCCGGGTTTTCGCCTCGATGCGCGCCATCAGATCGGCCGCTTTCCGCTCGGCTTCTTTCAACTGCTTTTGCAAGTCGCCTCCGGCCCCGAGCAACTGAATGCCGGGGCGCGCCAGCGCCTGCTTCAACTCGCCGATCCGCTTGACCGTCGCGGCATATTCGGTCGAAAGCTCTTTGATCCCCTTGGCTTCTTCCTTCGCCATCCGCGGCGACAGCAGTAGTCCGGCCGTTCCGCCGATCAGCGCTCCGGGCAGTCCAAACCGGCTGCCAAGTTTGGCGCCGGCAATCGCGGAGAGGATGGCTACGACTTCTTCGCCGTGTCCCTTGAATTCCTGCATTGCCTTCGCCGCGACGCCCATCGAATCGACGATCGCTTGCGCGAAGCCGGTGATCGCCTTCAGGGTCTCAGGGTCGGTCAGACTGGCGCGGAACTCGTCGATCGAGCGGGTCAGCGGCGTGGTGTCGATGTCTTTAAACGCCGCGGTCGTGTCGTTTTTCAGCTGGGTGAGCGCCGACTCGACTGTGCGCGGCAGCAGTTTGAACCGACGCTCCCATTCGCCGGACATTTCGAGCACCGCCTTGACGATCGCGTCCGACGTGATCTTGCCTTCCTCGGCGAACTTGAAGAGATCTTCCTTGGAGACTTTGAGATGCTTCTGAAGCGCCTCGACGACCAAGGGCGCGCCTTCCATGACCGAGACGAACTCGTCGCCGTTCAGCCGGCCTTTTTGCAGTGCCTGGCTCAACTGAATGACGCCGCTCGCGACTTCTTCCGACGTGCTGCCGTTCAGCAGGAACGATTGATTGATCGCCTTGGTGAAGGCGAGGTTCTGCTGCTGGGTCGTATTGAGCTCTTTGGTCGCGCGTGTCACCCGCGCGTACAGCGTCACGGTCGCATCGAGGGCGCTGCGGGTATCGTCGGCTACCTGAAGCAGTCGGCCCTGAACCGCCGCAAGCTCGGCGGAATCCTGGGTCACCTGCCGGAGCTGGCCGGACATCTTCTTGCCGGCATCGGTGACGGCGACGAGCGATTTGAACAGTTCCGCGCCCTGACCGATCAAAAAGAAGGCGATGAGATCCCGCCGCGCGGCTTCGAGCTGCTGGCTGATCGACTGGACGCCCCGGCGCGCGGCGGAAAAGCCTTGGTTCAACCGTTGCCCCGATTGGCGGCCTTCCTCGCCCAGCCGCTTGACGGCGTCGCCGACGCCGACGATTTCCGCCTTGCCGGCTTTCGTATCGGCGCGTATCTTTAACCCGAGTTCTAAATCTGCCACGGCGTTTACTGATGAAAAGAGATCGGCTATTGGCGTTCGTGTTCGGCTGGACGGCCCTGTTCGGCTTGCTGTGGTGCTTTGCGACGGCCGCCTCGCCCCGGAGTTATCAGCTTTTCGTCTTTTTGCCCTTCGTGTTGTGGATCGCCTTTAAGCGCGTCTCGCCGCTCGCCCTGCTGCTGGGCCTGATCCACAGCCTGCGTTCTTAGCTAATCCAGCCGATCGAGCATCTGCCGGAAGCCGTCTTTCGGTGCTTGCGACGCTCGCATCAACACCAGCCAGTCCCGGCGCCGCCGCTTTTCGGCCCGCTCGATCGCCGCGAGGAACGCCTCGACCTGCGGCCGGGTATAGTTCAGGATCTCCGGCCATCGGTGTCCGTGCTCGACGAGGCGCTGGATCGCATCGAACCAGCCGCCGTCGCCATCAGATCGGTCACCGCAGGCAGCACCCGGCGGGTAAAAAAATCCGCGTTGACTCCGACGACGGCGGCCGAGAGGTGAGCGAACTCGTCGGCCGGCAGCCGGTCGATCCATTGACGCGGGCGACGGACGGCAATGGCCACCGCGTCGGCTACCGGATCGCCGTGCTCGGCCACCAGAGCCAGCACGTCGAGCGGCTCGCCCTCCGGCGGGAGCCGCACGCCGCGCAGCGCCCGGGCGATGGCCGGGATCTGCCCGACCGTGAGCGGCAAGATCTCGACCGTTTCTCCGCCGGCGGTGACAGTGACGGGTTCCGGCGCCAGTAAATTCCATTCCTTCATGTCCATCCCCCTTACGCCGGTCGGCCGTTGACATAAATCTGGGCATGATTGCCCCGCCGTCCGAACGAGACGGCAAATGACAGCTGCTGTACGCTGTCGCGGGATTTGAAGGCGGCTTCGCCGCTGGGCGACACCTCGCATTTTGGAATGTACAGATCCCGGTTCTCGCCCTGCGTATTGTCGGCGATGAAGCGCAACGCGCCTCGCTTGGCCCCGAGATTGTGGCTGACGATCTCTTCCCAGGTCGTCGCCACCTTCGCATAGTCCACCAGGATCGGCGTACCGTCGGCGATGGCCCCGCCCGGCTCGATGTACAGGCGCGCCAGGGCGAGGTCGACGGTGTAGTCGGTTCCGGCCACGTAGGTCGGCGTTCCGCCCACCCCGGTCACCGCCACCGCGTTGATGTCGCGCACGCCGGCCGGCCGGCTGGCGGAAACGCCCAGCTGGTAGTAACGGCCCTTCTTGACAGTCAGCGCCTCGTCGGTCACCGAGCCGGTGGATTGGCTGACGGTGGCCACGTCTCCGACCAGGAACAGCGCCAGATTGTCCGCCGAGATGTCCTTGCAGACGATCTGAGCCGATCGCTTCACGCGGATGGTCACGTCCAACAACTTCTCCGCGACCGGGCCGTCGGAGTCATAGGACTCCAGCTTGTCGCTCTCGACCTGGACGGCGAAGCCTGGCGTATCGCCCAAATAGCGCTCTCCGGTCAGATTGCCGGCGGCATCCTCGGGGTCGAAGAACACCTTGCCGGCGCCGACTACGATGTTTTGTGCCATAGATAGATAGCCTCGCGTGGGTTACTCAATGATGCCCAGCTGTTTGAGCCAGGCCGCCTGGCGCTCGGAGAGCTCGATCGTCTCGCCGGCCTTGCGGTCCACGCCCCGGTGGGTGTGGGGCTTTACGAGCGCGGCCGTGACGCGCTTCGGCGCGGCGTCGGGTTGGGATTCCGGGGCGGTTTTGTTGGCCATGGTCAACTCCTGGAAATAAGGTCAGGTTTTCATATAAAAAGCGGTCGTAAAGTCGTCTTGCCACCAGAGGATGGCGTTGGTGAGCGCGAGCAGCCGCCCGCCGCCGTATTCCAGCGGGTCGTGGCCCATCGCGGGCGCCCAGCCGAGCAGCGCCGCCCGCACCGATTGGCGCAGCGCCTCCAGATCCTCCGCCGCCGCCTCGCCGCGGGCATCGCGGACGTTCCGGACCGCGAGGACGAGGCCGAGGCGTACGGTCACCCGCTGCCAGATCGCTTCGCCCAGCTCGTTGCGGCCCGGAGTCTCCCGGAGCGGGATCACGTAGGCGGCGGGCGCGATGCGCAGGTCGTCGCGGGCGGCGGCCAGGTCCGCGGCCCCGCCCGTCTGGCGGAGCGCCGTAACGTGGGTGTTGAGCCGGTCGAGGATGGGGGTGAGCTGCATCAGTAATCCGCCAGCGAATCGTCGGTAAACACCCGCTCCGGCGCCTCGTATTCCGGTTCGCCGAGCCCCGTGGCCGCGGCGCCGGTGTCGATCTTCAGCGTCCCTTCGGCAATCCGCCGGAGATCGGCCCGGGCCTGGTCCGCCCGCTCTTTCACCGGGTCCGGCACCGATTGGCCGTGGAGATACCAGCGGGCGAGATCGCAGGCGATGCGCGTCAGGATCGGATCGACCGTGGTGAGCGGGAGCGTCGCCACCGGACGGAGGGCGGCGTTGATGGCGGCGTCGGCGTCCGCGATCGCGCGATTCACCGGCACGGTGTCGATGGTTCCGGCGCCGGCGAGGTCGGTGAGCTGCACGAGCTCTGCCTCGAGGCCGCGGTCGATCAGGTCCTGGAGGGTGCAGTAGGGCATGGGTTACGCGTCCGCCTTGGCCTTTTTGTCGTCGGCCGTTTTGGCCGGCTTTTCGGGCAACGGAGAGCCGATGACGCCGAGCGGCTGCAGTTGTGCCGCCTGCTCTTCGGTCAGCACGACCTCGGTGCCGGGATGATAGGCTTTGCCGTCGTGGCGTAGAGGCGATGCGACAGGATAGCGACTCATGTTAAGCCACCGCGGCGGAGATGAGATAACCGGCTTCGGCGCCCGCGATGACCGGGGCCACCTCGTCGGTGACGGGGTAGATCCAGCTCTTGGCGTTCCGGTCCTGGTAGGGCTGCTCGACGAACGGCGCACCAGTCAACGCATAGGTGTAACCAAAGGTCGGAACCCCCATGTCGGCTAGCCCGGCGGTTTCGGTGTAGGCGACAACGACGAACTTGCCCCACACGTCGACGAAGGCATCGGCGGCATCGGCATAGACCGCCCGCCCCACCAGGACCCGGTCGACCTCCCACAGGTTGGCGAGCAAGTCGGTCGTGACGTTGTCGCGCCCGGTGTATTTGAGGCGGTCGAGAATCTTCGGGTGGTATTTAAGCTTGGAAAATACCGCTGCGCCGAGCACCACCGTGTTGGCCTGCTTGCCGGTCTTGGCGCGCACGGCCTCTTTGCCGGCTTCCACGTCGAGGCTCGGGTCCGAGGTGCCGGAGTAATCCGACCATTGCGAGGTGCCGGACAAGGTGACCTTGTTCGATGCCGCGTAATTGGCGGCGTTGGTGGCGAGATCGGCCGCGGCCTTTTCGAGGCGGAGCGCGATGATGTTCTGCGTCTTCATCACCGCGACCCGCGCCTGGTCGATGCCCGGCACCCGGCTGGCCTCCTGCATGATCTCGAACGGGACCTGGCCTTCGAGCGCATGCTGCTCCAGGGCGTAAGGGGCGCCGTCGTGGCCGTATTGGACGCGCTTGGTGTTGGCGCCCGGCGCGCGGCCGGTGTTGTACAGGCGGAAGTCTTCCTTGCGGAAGGTAATAATCTTGCCGCCTCTCTGCGGCACGTCGACGCGCGGAAACAGCGCCCCGCCGACAAACTCCGCATTATTCTAGCCGCGGGCGATGTTGGTCAGGATCGGGTCGATGACGCGGGCCTGACTGGCGGGCATTTGGGTCATGGAACTCTCCGGTTGACTGAGTTGAACGGGGGTGCGTTACGCGTTCGGCAGCAACAGCACCTCGATGAACTGGCCGGCCGCCGAGGCGTCTTCCAGCGCGATCGCGACCTTGCCGCCCGAGATGGCGAAGGTGACGGCGCGGCCGCTGGCGTCCGTTTCGAGGGTGGCGCCGGCCGTGATCGCGGCGCCGGTTTCGACAATGGCGGTGCCGAGCACGTCGACCGGGATTTTGTCGCCCGAGACGCCTGCGGTGCGGGAGACGCCCAAGGTATTGGCATCGGCGCCGGCCTGCGCGCCCGCCGGCGTGACGAAACGGTGGGCGGCGACGGTGCCGGCGAGGGTCACCGTCAGGGTTAAAATCGGGATGGCTTGTCGGCTCATGTTGGGGCTCTCTCGATGCTCGGGGCTGGGTTATTTGGTTTTAATCCACTCCCGGCTTAATAGCCTGGAGATAGTGAGTTATTTGGAGACCGCGGCGATGGCCTCGGCGTAATCGCACTTGTGCTGCTGGTACGCCAGCGCTTTGTTGTGGAGATCGAGTCGCGCGGCATCGACCGTGTAGCCGTCGGGCGCGGCGAAGGACACCGATCCGGCCTCATCGCCCATACCGCCCGCGACTTCACCGAAGTCCACCTGCTTCGGTAGGCCCTGCAGGAACTTCTTCAGCCAGTCGGCGCCGGTGGTTTTCTGGCGAGCGTCGCCCTCGCCGAATTCGAGCGTCGCGTCCTTCGGCAGCGCGGCCATGAATTCGACCAGGCCCTTTTTATCGCGGGGCAGGAGCTTGCCCGCCTGGATCAGGGACTCGGCGAAGTCGGCGCACTCGCGCTTGGCGATGGCGGCCTCTTTCGCCGCGATCTCGGCCTGCCTGGCCTGCAGCGCCTGCTGCTGGCGGGTGAGTTCCGCTTCGCGCTCGGCGAACTCGGCGATTTTGTCGGTGGCTTGGGTCATCGTGGACTCCGTGGTGGATGCGGGTGAGTTCGCGGGCTCCGCGAACATCGGATGGAGCGGTTCCTCAAGCGGCTTCATCCGCTCGCGAATGGCGGCCTCCTGGAGGCTTTCGATTTCGTAAGCAGGGAGAACCTGATCGGCCTTGTCCTGCCCGGCGCTGCCGATCAGCCACTCGCGGAGGCGGCGGAAAAGCCCCGCGATAGTGGTGTCGGCCCAGCCGCCCAGATCGACGGGGGCCGCGAGCTCGATCACGCCCTCTTCGCCGTCCCCCAGGGACGCCTCGGCCAAGCCCTTGACCGCCGGCGGCTGCGCGCCGAGGAAACCCAAATGGCGCGGGTAATAGATGCCGGGCTTGGGATTGGCGGGGGAGTCCGGGAGGTAGACGGAGAGGGAGACGTGCCGGTAGCGCTTGGCGCGTACTTGTTCGGCGAACGCCGGATCGACGTCGCCGGGGATCGAATCGAGCCGCTGGCGCTTCGGGTCCCAGCGCAGCCCATCGATCCAGCCGTAGGCCGGATCGTTGTGCTTGGGGTGCCCGGCCACAATCGGCGCGCGCGAAAGCCCCGGATCGTAACCGTCCGCCATCGCCGCAAGATCGGCCTCGGTGAATTCGACCGAGGCGCCGTTCATGGCCGTGAATCGGCCGGGGCGCAGGCTTTCGATGGATTTGAGAGGTTGGCTGTCGCTCATGCCGCCAGAGATTAACGAGGCGGCCAGACGAGCGGCAGATGAAACGTTTCAGCGGGGAATTCAGGGAGGGGACACTACCAGCATAACCGGAACGGGTTGCCGGTGTCGACCGACGATAGCGTTACGGAGCGTTATAACGCCTGTGTGGGCCGCGCGGTGGATTCGGACAGGTGTATGCCGCGCGTGACAGGGTGTCGCGCGGCTGTGGCGGTTTTAGGGGGAGTGTTTCGGAAGCGGTACGGAATCTCGGGTATAGGGCGTAGGATGTGGTGAGCGGCAGCGAACCGCATCTGTCGCGGTTCCGGTGGGGTACCGGCTAACCCATTGCGGACGGGAATGCACAGAGTTTGCTGCCGGCCGCTGGGGGTGGGTGTTTCGATGATCGAAACACCGAAACGATAGGAGGGACCCGAATGGTACCCACCTTGTTCCGAGGTAGGGGGCATATCCCCCCTACTTTGTTCCGAGGGGTTGGCGTTATCGCCAATAACTTTCAGCTTTAGGTATTGGCGTTATCGCCAATACCTTTGTAGAACGAAACGGGGATCAGCTGGTTCATGGGTTTACTCCGATGGGTAAAGAAGAACGGTGATTAGGCGGCTTGCGCCATAGGCTGATGGCTACCGTTATAGATATGGCGCTGTGGTGATGACAAGTTTGCGATCAAGTGCGCTGCAGGTCACGGTTATTGCGGCGTCATTCGTCCAAACTTTTTCTATTCTCAGAATATTCGTGCTAACAATGGTCTCCGCTGGGTAGTTGGCTTTCACCGCCCCAACGAGTTGTTCCAACACCACGATACATGCCCCATAATCAACTTGTTTCGTTTCGCTAGACGCTTTGCCTTGCGCGGGATAGTGACCACTTTCCACCATGCCTCCAAGCTCGGCCGGTGTATAAGTTCTCCCAGCTGTTGCAGATGGTGCCGTAAAGCACAATGCAATGAGCAAAACAGCAAATTTCGACTTATGAATCATATTCTTTTCCTTGTGATCACCGGCAAATCGACTCGCACGGCACGCCGTCGTGATCGCGATCCAGCCGGCTTAACCCGCATTGCTCCAGATAAAAACGAGCTTCGGCGCATGAACTCATGTCCCCGCAACGGCTTTTCCCGCCACAACTGAAGCCAGTTTTACTTCCTTTATCTTCTACATCGGTCCCCCACGTGCCTGTCGAACTCGCTGCCACGGATTTCGCTTTTGCCTTTTTGGCACCGCCACCGTGCCGGTATTCCCAGGGGGGAATCGGATTTGCGTCGGCCCATAGCCCCAACTTGGCGGCGCGTGCCTCGGCCTCGGCCAGTTTTAGAGCGGTATCCTTGCCATACTGGACATAAAACCAAGCCATGCCGCGCTTCACTTGCTTGGCATTCGCATCAATGCCGTCACAAAAGACCCGCCCGAGAACCCGCCCGTATTTGTCATGGCCCTCGTCACGGATCGTCGCATTCTTCCCAAAACACAATTCGGAGAGCGATTGTTTCGAGCGCTGCCCATAGTCTTGCCTGGACTCCGGCGCGTCGATTTCTACGAGCCTTACCTTGGTTCCACGCCCGGCCTTCGTCACGGTAAGCGTATCGCCGTCGCTAACTCCAACTACCTTGCCGGTCCACTCGGCAGCCCAAGCTGCCAACGAGCAAAGCATCAGCAGAACGCCCAATAGATTTTTCATCTTTTGATCCTCCCCCTTAAGTGGTTGATAGGCGAAAAAGCTCAACTTTATGTAGCCGATACAAATAGCCCCGTCAGCGAAAAATTCACGTTACCGCTAACTCGTAAACGCAACACTACACTTTATTCTGGTTACCCTTCGCCTGTTTTTTGAGTTCGGCCAGTTCTCGCTCCATCTCCTTCATTCGTTTAATTTTTTCAAGCTCTTCCTGAATCTCTTCTTGCCCTTTCTCATCGAGCATTTCGATGAGGTCGAGGAGTTTCTTCTTGCGCGGCGTCAGCTCATAGCGGCCTTGCGGCTCGGCGGTGCCGGTACGCACGCCGGTGAGGATGTATTGCACGTCCGCGCCCGCGGCGGCGATGGCGGCAAGGTAAACCGCGTCAGGAACCCGTTCTCCTTTTTCGTAATTGGACTGAGTTTGTCTTGTGGCTCCAGCGAGAGCAGCGAAGTCGGTCTGGTTTTGCTTTAACCGCTCGCGCTCATCGCGCAGTCTTCTTCCCATGGAATCATCTGCTTCCATCTGCGCTACTCGTAATGGAAATATTTGTTGACAGTGGAAGCGATCGTTTCCATAATTGCCGCCACACAAATTAAATAAAGCAAAAACTTGCGCATCTTGGACAAAAAAAGAGGACCGTCATGCCGTCGCTGAATATCGTTGAACGCATTGTCACCCGACATCTGACCCTGTCATATCAGGGTCGGGTTTATCCGGCACGCGGCTTTTTGCCCGGCGACGTAGTTTTGGTTGAGCCGCTTCCCGCGCGAAATGCGTTGCGAATTCTAGGCCGGCGTGAACCGCGACCAGACATTTCTGCATCAATCGCCCCTCTTCACAGTCGGCGGCATATTGATCGTGCAAAGAACACGCATAGGCATTGGGACAGTTGGACCACAGCCGATAGAACGCCTCCCAATCGAAGAGCCCGCGCTCATCACGCGCCTGTTCCAGCCAACTCTCCGGAGCACACGCATGTCCACAAAACGGACAGCGGATCCGCGGAGGGTACGACTTTTCGCCGGCAGGTAAAGGCAAAAATCGTTCTACCTCGACCCGACTATGACATTTGATGCACCGATAAGAAATTGCGCCCATAACCCTCTCTTTTTGCGTTGTTAAACAGGTAAGCCATGCACGCCATCGCCCGCGCGATCGAAACGCCCCCAAAACCCCGACACGGAACCGTCACTATGGACCCTTACGACATCATCGCGGCCATCAAGAAGGCCGGCAGCAGTCAGAAGAAGATCGCCGATGCGGTGAACCGCTCGCCGACCACGGTCAATCACGTCATCTTCGGCCGCGCCAGCTCCCGCCGGATCGCCGACGAAATCAGCCGCGTGACCAAGATTCCGGTTTCCAAGCTCTGGCCCGGCCGCTATGACGACAAAAAGTAAGGAGTCCGCCATGATCGATATTAACGAATGGGGCTTCACGGATATCGCCTGTCAGATTGGAGCCGATTGGCGCGCGCCTCGTCCAGATAGTCGGCAATCTGCCGAATCGTCCGTTTCGACGTCTCCAGCCGTTCCCCCGGCGGGTTCTCCAGCTCATCGGCATGAACCCGCAATCGATGGCAAAACCGAGGACCGTTGATGGCTTCCCGATTTTCCATGTCGGCGATCAAGGCCATGACAACTTTGGCTAAACCGTCGATCCGCCCCGCCAGTTCATTGAATTCCTCGGCGCTCATGAGGCTATCCCCCGTTGTGTGGTTTGCGACGGGGGAATTTTTACAGGGCGCAACAGTGTTGCATAGAGCGAAAACGGATTTTTGTTCTGACGCTGCTCGCGGAGGTCATTTCCGAACATGAGCCGAAATTGGAAACGCATTCAGCCGACCAGCCTTTTGCATGCCTTGAGGCTCTGCAAAGACTACGCCCGCGAGAAGCACAACCGCTCGGTCGAGCGGATCGCCGATCTGATGGGCGTCTCGCCGGATCTTCTTTACAAGTGGCTGGGCAACGGCCGCATGCCA
>Ga0206099_100118_pt1 | contig 11248 bp, 7 predicted proteins | sample S3_2013CmetaT_FD_197230 | JGI IMG/M metagenome (GOLD analysis project Ga0206099, IMG submission 197230) | Metatranscriptome of soil microbial communities from Anza Borrego desert, Southern California, United States - S3_20-13C (Metagenome... | ecosystem: Environmental > Terrestrial > Soil > Desert...
GATGGGTTTCGCTTCGCTCTACCCATCCTTGTATCTTGTTTCCCGTGATGGTTAGCTCCCATCACCTGAGACGGAGGAAGCTTGAACCCATCCTTAAGGCCTAGACCTTGTCGCGTAGATCAAGCCCTCCGGCTCGCCTTTCACGCCAGCACCGACACTGAACGGTAACCAAGGGGCAAACCCTGCATGGACAAGGCAAGTGGGCGTGATGGTCTCTTTCTTATCGGGTTGAATCATGTTTTATCTCGGCATCGATGTTTCTAAAGCGAAACTGCATACCTGTTTGCTACTGGGCGATGAAGGCAAGTACAAAACCAAAGTGGTTGAGAATACCCCTGCCGGTATCGCCACCTTACTGGGGTGGACTACCCGCCAAGGCGTGGAGGCCGGTCAATTACACGTCGTGCTGGAAGCGACCGGTGTCTATCACGAATCCGCCGCCCAGACGCTTGTCGACGCCGGAGTCACGGTGTCCATTGTCAATCCTGCCCAAGTCAAGGATTTTGCCCGGGGCCTCGCCGTGCGCACTAAAACCGATGGCGTGGATGGTGTTGTCTTAGCGCGCTTTGGTGCCCTGCTCAAGCCGCCAGCTTGGCGACCGCCACCTGCGGAAGTCCGCGAATTACAGGCCTTGCTGGCGCGCCGTGAAGCGCTCGCCCAAGATCTGCGGCGCGAACACAACCGCCGGGAAAAAGCCCTGGCCACGGCCATCCCTGTGCGCATCCTCCAATCCATTGAGGACACCATCGCCTTCCTGGACCAGGAACTCGCCAAGCTGCAACAGGACATCAACGATCACATCGACCGCCATCCCGGCCTGAAAGACGATCTGGCCCTGCTCACCAGCATTCCCGCCGTAGGCCCACAAGTGGGTAGTCAGCTGCTGGCGATCCTGCAAGGTCATACCTTTCACTCTGCCGAACAACTGGCCGCCTATTTGGGTTTGGTGCCCGTGGAGCGCCAGTCCGGCACTTCGGTCCTGGGGCGTGCCCGTCTCTCCAAGACCGGCCCTGCGCGGGTGCGCGCCATGCTTTACATGGCCGCCATCGTCGCCATTCGCTACAACCCTCATGTCAAATCGCTCTATGACCGACTGTTGACGCGGGGCAAGACCAAAATGGCCGCGCTCGGCGCCGCGATGCGCAAACTTGTCCATTTGTGCTTCGGCGTCATCAAAACCCGCACGCCTTACCAAGCCGATTATGCACTTTCCGCTTGACGGGAAAGACGGTATCTACGATCTGACTACGATCTGACGCCGAACGTGAAGCTCAGCGACGCCGAAAAGTCGCTAGCCTTTTTAGCGTCCGATGGAGCGACTTGTTAGAACTGATTCTTGAATGACCAATCGACATATCTGCATGTCCCTTCCAAGCCAAGAAACATCGACTCTTGATTTATCCCAACCCGGTCCAGAGCCTTTCGTAAACGTGTTTTATTCTCACATCTTACGCTCTTCATCAAGACCTTTCGTTTGAGTTCCTTGTTTTTGTGCAAGTCCACGAACCGCATTGATTGTTTTGAGTACTTATGCGCTGTAAACCAGCCCGATTGCGCGGACAGGCGTTCGTTGTTTATCGATGGTTTAAACACCCTTGTCTTACCCGTCGAAAACGGGTCAAGCTCCCGCTCTCGATCGAGTATGAGATCATCCGTAACCGGAAACATGTAGACGTACCCTCCTTTTTTAGGGTTCTCATCAATCACTGCGAACCAAAGCGCGATTAGCGGATTAGTAGTCCAATCGAGCAATCGGGTCGACATTCCAAAATGCTGCGCGACCACAAGTGCGTCCCAGTCGTCTTTTCCAAGGACTAGCGGGTGCCGCGCCGTACGCCTCTTAAGCTCATGAAGCATGTTTTGTTCTATTTTTGTGGTGTCATTGGCCGGATTCTTGCGAGCAATCTTTGGCAGAAGCGGCTTGTTACAGTTCTGCCCCCGAAACAAAAGCAGGTCATCGCCTGCAATGGACTCCACCTCGTCAATCAACTGACCGACATCGGTGATATAAGGTGATGGATTCTCTTTCATAGTTCTAACTTGAAGTAGACATCCTACATAACGTCTTATTTTGTATCAAAAATGATATATAAACCGCCTGATTTATGGGACCTTTAAAAAACTTGGCTCACACCGAAGGCTGGAACAAGCGAAGTAAATCCTAGCAATCAGCCTACCGCCCCCGCATCAGCCTTTCATAATCCGCCTTATTCAGAATATACAACGGACTCGCCGATATCCTTATGGCTGCCTTGCCGTCCTTATCCACCGCAAGTTTCTCGGCATGCCCCACCACATCTACCACAACCCAAGCTTTGGCCGGATCGAGCTTTAGCGGCCAATCGCTCGTTTGCTCATCCGTCCGCCAGATCATGAAAGTCTCGCCGAAATGGGCGGCCTGAACATTGGCATCACGGGTGTCTACCGCCTTGTAAGGCAATCCGTCGACCAAGGCTCCGGCGGTGTAGAGGGCAGCTTCGGCGGGTTTGTGGCCCATGGCGTAGTCCCAGAGCCGGCCGTAGCCCAAGTCGTATTCGTGGCCAAGGCAGAAGGCCAGGCCCAGGTAATCGCTGCGGCTATTGGCCCAGGCGATCATTTTGGCGGCCTGCTCCGCCTGCCAGCGGCGGCCGGTGAAGCCGTGGGCGGTCTTGGCGCCGGCTTCGCCCAGCCAGAACGGCAGGGCGTTCTTGCGTCCAAGCCTTTCGTAAGCCGAGAGGACGCCGTGCTCGTCTTCGGTCGAGCCGTTGCCGATGGGGCCTCCGAAGCGGGGCGGATATTGCGGATAAGCGTGGACGTCCCAGGCGTCCTGGTACCGGTCGAGTCCGAGCTTGAGCGCCTCGGCGAACCACTTCCCCGAACTCAAGCCCCCGGCATAGCTTCCATCGTCCGCCGTATCGCCGGGGCGCACCAGGCTGCCGCCGACGTAATGGCCGTCCTTCCGCGCCCGGTGCACCGCTTCGTACTCCCACTTGGCTCGCTCGACCCAGCGGGCGGGATCGCGCAGCTTTTGCCATTCCCCTTCCCGGCGGATGTCGATTTCGTTGGTGGCCTTGAAGAAGCGGGTGTAGGCGGCGGCCTTGCCGATAAAGGCCCGGCCGTCTTCCGGTTTGTCGTTGAGCCAATGGCTGTCGCCCGAGGTGTCCCCGAAAAAGACCAGCCCGCGCGATTTGGCGCGTTCCCACTTCGCCCGATGTTCCGGCGGGAATCCGGGATAGGAGCCGTAGCTCTTGTAGATACCCATCCGCTCCAGCCAGGCGAAATAGCCGCCCTCCTGCAGGAAGCCTTTGTCGCCGTCGAAGAAGGCGTAATAGTCGTTGTTCCAAAGCTTCTTCTTGTCCAGCCGTTCCTTCTGGGCGGCGTTTCCCCGCACCACGGTGAATCCGTCGGCGGGATAGGCCATGATGAGCTTGCCGTCGGGCGCATGCAGCGAGAGGTAGACGGCGTAATAGCCCGCTTCCGGCGTCTTTCCGAAATCGACCCCGGTTTCGCCGGGGAAGAGGCCCTCGACCTCCTTCACGGCGACTTCGTTGCCCCGGTAATCCGTCACCCTGAGGCGCAGCTTGGCGCGGAAGCGAGGCAAGGGAGCGGGCAGATCGGGTTCCTCCAGAATCGGCTGCCAGCGGACGTCGGCACGCAGCTTGAGCGGCTCGCCCGGACGGGGCAGATTGGCCGGCGCATCGGCATAGACGAGCGGACGGAGCTTCGCGGCTATCGTATTGAGCGCCAGGTCGGCGTTTGGATCGGCGAGTTGCGTCCCGATCGAATCGAGCGGGCGGCCGGACTCGTCGGTAAAGCGGGCAGCGAAGAAAAAGCTCTGGCCTTTGTCGTGCTGCATCACGAGCTTGACCAGCAGGCTGTGCCAGCCCGGCGCAAGCGCCAGAGCCGCGGCCTTTGGCGGTTCGGCGCGTTCCGGCAGGGCGGTGACTGCAAGACCTTCGGTGGTGAGCCCTTGAAGTGCATTCTTGGCCGGTTCGCCCGGAGCAGGGAAATCGGCCGGCGGGTTCGGATCGTCGGCGAAGGCGAGGGGCTGACCGTCCAGCCATCCGGCGGTTCGGATGCCGGACTGACGCAATTTCAGCAGCGCTTGGACCGGCTGATCGGCGTGAAGATAGAGCTGAGCGTAGCCGGTGCCGCGCGACCAGCCGTAGGAATGGTCGGTGGCGGGCTCGATGACGGTGACGCCGTTGGCGGCGGCCGGGGCTTTTTGCCAGGTTTTGATCTTGCCGCCCATCATCGCCGTGCTGAGGTAAGGCTGGCTGGGGTTCGGACGCAGGGCGGCTTCAGTATCCAGGCCGTAGATCGAAACGCCCGCGAGGCCATCCTGCAAACCGCCGACCAGCCAGGCTTCGGGAACGCCGTTCCGGAGCGGGGTCGGCCCCTCGGGCTTCATAGCCGGGATGGCAAGCATCGAGCCCGCATGTTCCGGATCGGCGAGAAATTTCGCGACCGCCGTGTCGTTTTTCGGCAAAGCGAGAACGCCGAGCACGGTGTAATGGTTATCGGTCACGACCGCGGCGGGCAGCGCGGGGAGATTGAGGCGGCGGGCCATGTCCTCGGCTTCCGGGCCGATGGAATAGTTCAGCCGGAGCTTTTGAACCCGCTGGCGGGCGGCTTCGGCGGCCAATCCCCGGAACAGTGTTTCGCCCTGATCGCCTTTCCCGTCGAGCACGTAAAGCCGTCCGCTCGGATTGGGCGGTGTCTTTGCCTGCGCCAGAAAGCGGTTTCGCGCCTCCGCCGCCGATGCGCTCATCCAGTCGCCGAGCGGCGTTTCCAGCCTGAGGAGAAAGGCGTCGAACACTTTCGCGCCGTCGGCCTTGCCCGCATTCTCGATTTGCAGCAGCTTATCGCCCGGCAAGACGGCCACGGTGGAATCGCCCTTGACCCACTGGTATTGCCAGGGCCGGGTATTGGTCATGACGAACTCGCCGCGCGCGGCCAGTCCGCTCGGATCGTGGCCGGCTTTGACCGTAAAGGTCTGGGCGACCTGCGAGACTTCGCCGCCACTCTTGTATCTCGCGAAAAAGCGATAGAGGCCGGGCGAAACGGCGGGATCGAGGTCGAACCGGAAACTCGCGCCCCAGGCGCCGAAGCCCTGGCGAAGAACCTGGACCTCGTCCTTTTCGGTCACGATCGAATCCGCTCCTTCGTGCCCGGCGGCGGCCCCGGAAAGGACGAGGACCCCTGGGTTTTTCCCGGCGGACAGCCAAAGCGGCGCCTTGCCCAGTTCCAGCAGCACCGCGGGTAGCTCCTTAGTGCCTTGCTCGGGGAGCGCCGTCGGCGGCTGCGGGCCTCCGAGCAAAAAGGCGTCGAAGACCTTGGCGTCGTGGCCGGCTCCGCTGTTGCGCACTTCGACCACCGCATCGCCGGCCTCGAGCGTCAGCGGGGTTTCCGCGCCGGCCCAGGCGTATTCCCAGCCCTTGGGCTTCAGCACCACGACCGCGCGGCGTTCGAGCCTCGAAGCATCGGGCCCCGCCCAGATCTCGAAGGTCTGCACGCACACATCGGGTTCGCCGCCTTGCCGCCAGCGCGCCCAAAAGGTGTATGGGCGGGCGTTCGGCCGCGGCTCCAGCTTGAACCGGAAGGCGACGTTCCACGAGCCGAATCCCGGATGCAGCGAGCCGATCTCGTCCGCCCCTGCCTGAACCGAAGCGTCTCCCTCGTGCGCCACGATATCGCCGGGATAAATCCGCACTGCGTCGTTCCGGGCGGCGGACGAAGGCGGCTGGCTGCCGAGTTCGAGCAGTAGAGAAGGGTTTTCGGCGCTGCCCGGAACCGGCAGTCCCGACAGTTCGGCGCCGTTGGCCAAAATCAGCCAAGTTGCCGCCAGAATCGCGCACCCGGCTTTCGAGAAATGTGCTGTCATTTGATTTACCTTGTGGGATGTGCCGCTGCGCCGGAAATCGCTTGAATCGCTTGAGAAGCGATCACGCGATTCAACACGACCGGACGATAAATCCCTATCATAGAGGCGGTCACAAGCGTGTTACGGCACCGCCGGATTCGGTTTGCGAATCCGGCGGTGCGGCAATGATTGATTTGAAGCGGATGAGATTCGAAAAGTTATTCTCGCTGAAATACCTGATCCCCACCGGGTTCGTGGTCGTGCTGGTTCCCCTGCTGTTCGCCGTGATGTATGCGGCTTTCGCCATGCGCGACATCGCCAGGTTGGAGCAACGAACCTTTTATCAAATCGTCGAGCAGGTGAAAACCGCCCGCTCGGCGCTACAGATGGTTTCCGATATCGAGCGAAAAGCCAAGCTCTTCGTCATTTTGGCGCATCCGGCCTTGCGCCAGCCTTATGAGCGCCAGTCCTACGAGACGGTTCGGAACTCCCTGAGAGACGCCTTGGGCGAACTGCTGAAAATGGGCGTGGACGAAAAAGTGGCGCTTTCGGTCAATCGATTGTCGGAACAGGAGCGGCTGGTCTACGAGCAAATCATCGGCTCCGAGACCGGCGATCGCGTCGCCTTGCCCGACGACGGAGCGTTTCAGGGTTTGCATGCGGCGGCCAATGCCTTGTGGCGCGCAATCTCCGAGCAGGTCGACCGGGAAGCGGAAGATCTCTACGCGCAGTCGAAATCGGTGCAGCAGGACCTTGTCATCAAGGCGGGATTCCTGCTGCCCATTTCGGTTGCCGTCATCCTGTTTCTGTTGAGCCTGTTCACCCGCTCGGTGCGGCAGCTGGACGAAGCGATCCGGAGGCTGACGGCGCGGGATTTCGGAAAGCCCATTCGCGTGACGGGGCCGCAGGATCTCCGCTATCTGGGCGATCAACTGGAACTGCTGCGGACGCGCCTGCGCTCGCTCGAAGAGTCGAAGCGGCAGTTGATGGACAATGTGTCGGCCGAGATCGAGAAGCCGCTGGCCCGGATCGTCGAAAGCGCGGCATGGCTCGAAAACGGGATGTCCGACGGCGCGGGGCCGGAGCAGCGCGAAATCGGCCGGACGCTGACGACCAATATTCAGAAGTTGCAGGAACTGTTGGCGGAGCTGACCCGCTACAACCGGCTGCACGAGGAGCCCGAACGGAATGCCGCCGAAAGCGTTAATATGCAGGACCTGTTAAAGTCCGTCATCGAGGATCACCGGCCTCGCCTGCAAGCGAAGTCGCTGACGGTCAAGGAACTGGTCCAGCCGGTCGAGGTGTCCGGCGACCGGGATCAACTGCGAACCATTATCGATAACCTGATTTCCAATGCCGTGAGCTATTCGCCCGCGGGCGGCGAGATTCGAGTCATTCTCCGCGCCGTGGGCGACGGCATGGAACTGGAGGTCGAAGACGACGGGCCCGGCATCGACGAAGAGGAAAGCAAGCATGTATTCGAACCGTTTTACCGGGGCAAGGCCGCGTTCAGCCTGGGCACCGAGGGCTCCGGGATGGGATTGGCCATCGCCGGCGAGTGCGTCGCCAATCAGCGGGGAAAGATCGAAGTTCTCGAACCGCGGCAGGACAAGCAAGGCGCCCGTATCCGGGTTCGATTGCCGCTGACCGGAGCTGCCTGAATGAAAATACTCGTCCGCAGCCTGGGTTTGATAGGGCTTTCGGTGCTGGCCGGCTGTGCGGAATTCTCCCCGGATCGGTACAGGGCTTCGTATTACACACCGTCCCACGACGCTTATTCGCGGTCGGACATCGACGAGCTGCTCGGTTTCGGCGCCGCGTTCGCCAACAAGACCGGCACGGCGCGCGCCGAGGAATGCCGGCGGATGCTCAAGCATTACCAGAACAACCCCGACGTGGGGGTGCGCTTGCATCTTCTGATCGGGCGAACGCTTTCCGAAACCTGCGGCGACACGACAAAAATCCTGGCGTCCGTGGGAGCCATACCGCCGGACCGGATGCCGGACGGAAGGGTGCAGAACCTCGTCGCCATCCACATGGAAACCCTGAAACGCGCGAGGAGCCTGCCGAGAAAGCCGGCCGCGACGGAACGCAAGCCGGCGACGGCCTGCGTTCCGGATTCGAAGCCCGGTTACAAAACCGATTCGCCAACCGACGAGGCGAGAATTCTCCGGGAAAAACTGGAGGCCATCCGGGCCATCGAGAAAAGCATGGACGCGCCGGACGCCGACGCCGGGCTCGAAGAGGGAGACGGGAAATAGGCGATTCAGCCGGTCCAGGCGCGTATGCCGGAACAAGCCCGTCCCGAGTCCGGACCGAACCGAGGAGCGAAGCCGTCCCTGGCATCACGTTTAAAACGAAATTCTGACGCCCGCCTCGACGATATGGCTGGAAACGGCCTGCTGTCCCAGGCGGGTTTCGTAACGCAGAAAGGCGGCGTTGCCGCCGGGCAAGGTGGCAGCCAGCGATCCCCCCAGGTTGAAATAATCGCGATCCGGGACCGAATTGGAGATGGAAAAGCCGCCGGTACCGGAAGCAGCGTCCGCGAAGCGAACCTTGATGTCCCGCGAGCCGTTCTGATACTGGTGCTCCCATTCGAAGCGGATGGACGGAGTCAATATGGCCCAAGGCAGGCTGAAATTCCGGCCGAATTGCGCGCCGAGATCGGTCGTCAGGGAATGGTCGTCCTGGCTGCCGAAAGCCAGGCCGAGGCCGCCACCGCCCTGTTCCCGGTAGGCGTCGATCTGCAACTTGGAATACTCCATGCGGAGGTACGGATTCAGGTTCCATTCGCTGAGCGCGAGATCCTTGCCGAAACTGAGGGCGAAACCGTATTGATTCCCTTCCGGATTGCTGCGCGCCCGCGACGAAAACCCGACATAACGGATATTGCGTTTCATGTCGTAGTCGTGGCGGGTGAAATTCCCTATCCAATCCAGATAAAAATCCTCGGGCAGATAATAGCTGCCGTAGAAAGAGCCATGGTACGAATCGGTATCCATGGCGCCGGAATCCTGGCTGAAGACGGCGGAGGCACCGTCGTAACCGAAAGCCAAACCCAGGATCAAGCGATCGGTCAGCCGGTAGTCGGCGCCCAGGGTAAGGCCGCCGGTCGCGAACCGATAGCCTCGCTCCGCGCCGGTATTATCCCTGTCGCCTCCGTGAAACCGGCCCTGCACGAAGACTCCCAGGGGGCCGTCCCGCAACGGATCGTCGGGCACGTCGCCCGCCGCACCGCCGGACTGCATCCCGAGCGCACGGGCGATCTTGTCGTAGGAAATCTTTCGGCCGTCGATATTCATGGCGAGATCGAGACCGCCGCTGCCCTGGCGCAGCTGTGTCAAGCGTTGCTGAAGGTTGGCCATGCGCCCGGTGCCGATGCGCAGGGGCACGCTGGTTTGGGAAGCCGCCTGCTCGGGGGTGATTTGGCTCAAAGCGGCGATCTTCTCGGCCTCGGTCAGTCCGGAACCCAGCAGGTCCGAGCAGCGTTGAGCCAGTTCGCCAGCAGCGCCGTCACAGGCGCTTGCCAAGGCCGTGGCCACGGACCGCTGGTTTTCGGTGAGTCCGGACAGTTCGCCGAGCGGTGTCGGCGATGACGATGTCGGCGACGTTGGAGGTGCAGTAACCGCTGGAGGCACGATGGTGATACTGGCGGAAGTGGTCGGAAACTGGGCGGAACCGCAGTAACCGGTCCTGCTTTCGGGACATTCGAAATTCAGCGTGAATGTCTTGGGTGAGGCAAGATTCGGATTGTTGACGATAGGAATCGTGATGGTCTGCGTTTGCGTCGATGCATTTCCGCGATCGAAGGTCGCCCCGCCGTTCACCGAGGCATAGTCCGACGGAGCCGTCGCGGTACCGTCGCGCGTGGCCCAGGATACGTTCAGCAGACCGGTTATGTCTTCGTTCAGATCTCGCGAGTAAGTGAGAGTGACGCTCACTGTCCCCGCATTCGCCGAAACGGAAGTCGATGTCGGACTGATGGTGAAGGTATCGCCAAGCGCCTGGCTTTGATGTCCGCCCAAGGCGATCGCCATGACCGCAAACCCCCATCGCGGAAGGAAGGCGAGAAAAGGCGTCCCTCCCCCGAAACTTGATTCTTCCCAGCGGGAAGCCCCGCCGCAACTCGCGCCTGAGGACAGGCTACGGATATCCTGTTTCATGAAATATGCCTGGTGATGAGTCGAGACAGTCGATTTGTCCAAAATTCATTTTCGTTGGTTACTGGACTCGGCGCCCAATTAACCTCCCGAGCCTTCCGAGACCATCGCGTCCGGCTCGCGCGAGGCGTCCAGCTTGTAGCCGTAACCCCGAACGGTTTTGAGAAGCTTGTGGTCGTGGCCTTCGTCGATCTTGCGCCGGAGCTGGCGGACGTACACGTCGACCACATTGGTCATGGGATCGGCGCTGTAACCCCATACCTGCTCCAGGATTCGCGTCCGGCTCAGAACCTTGCCGGGAGACCGCATGAAACTCTCGAGCAGCGCGAACTCCTTCGGCGTGAGATCGATCGATCGGTTGCCGCGGCGGACTTCGTGGGTCTCCTGGTTCAGCACGAGATCGGCGATGCGAAGCTCCTTCGGCTCGATGTTGAGCCCTCCCCCGCGCCGGCGCATCAGTGCTTCGATGCGCGCGAGCAGTTCCTCGAACGAAAAGGGCTTGGTCATGTAGTCGTCCGCCCCGGAACGGAGCCCGGTCACCTTGTCCTGCACCGTGTCCATGGCGGTCAGCATGAGAATGGGCGTGTCGACGCGGTTGGCGCGGAGGCGCTCGCACACTTCGAGGCCGGTAAGATCGGGCAGCTTCCGATCCAGGATAATCAATCGGTACTCCCCCGCCGTGCCGAGCACGGTCGCCTCCTGCCCCGTGCGGGCGACATCCACCTTATACCCTTCCGCTTTCAAACCCCGCCTGACGAACTCAACGATACGCTCGTCGTCTTCCACCAGCAGAATGTCCAAGCTCTTGTTACCTCGCCTAGAAACCGTTTTTTGATTTCGCGCATGCGGGAACGGGCTAAAGCCCCGTCCCCCGAAAAGCCAGCCATGGCATCATCCTAGAAACGGCAGTTGACCGCTGCACCGGCAAAGGCCGATGAATCCCGAACGTCCTGCGTGGCGTAGACCTCGCCTTTTGGGTGAAGGCGCTACGCGCCCGATTCTAGAGCATTTTCCGTTTCCGCATGGCGGGTTAAATGCCCAAAAATGCCATGTTAAGGTGCCGCTGAACGCGGCAAGTGTTTTTGAGCGGGGAGCCGCCCCGCACGCGGGTTCCTTTTGCAAACCCCCTCCCTGGGGTTTGTCCTGCGGACCCGCCTTCGGCGGTCCAAACTCGCTCCCGGCGAGTTTGTCTTTGCTTGTCCAAAGACAAAATTGTCGGGAACAATTTTGGACGCGCGAAGCGCGC
>Ga0206099_100132_pt1 | contig 10006 bp, 9 predicted proteins | sample S3_2013CmetaT_FD_197230 | JGI IMG/M metagenome (GOLD analysis project Ga0206099, IMG submission 197230) | Metatranscriptome of soil microbial communities from Anza Borrego desert, Southern California, United States - S3_20-13C (Metagenome... | ecosystem: Environmental > Terrestrial > Soil > Desert...
CGCTTGCGTCTTGATGTCGCCGTCATGCCGCTGCCCTTTGCCGTATTTCATCCAATATCGAAACCAGTTCCAGCGCCGCAGCTTCACCGAACACGCCTTCGACCCCCATTGGGTTGAAATCCGTGAAGGGCGAATCGTAGAGCAAGCCGGGATCCATCTGGCCGCGCTGGGTCAGGTGGTCGATGATCAGGTCGATAAACTCGATTTGGTTGGCGGTCGGCGTTTTGCCCGCCAGGAATCCGGCGAAAGCTTGCTTCGCCGCCTCTCGGTCCAAGCCTACCAGCGAGCGCACGAACAACCCCAGCCCGGCGCTTTCCTCCTTGGCTCGGCTGAGGTCGTCGGATGCTCCCACACCGGCTTCGATCAGCATCCGTTCCAATTCGTCCAGGTCGGTCCGAGTGAGGGGCTGATTGAGTCTCAGCTTGTGGATGGCGAGGTGATTATCGTGAGCTTTGAGAAATTGCCGCGCCTTGGCGCGGAACCGCTCGAAATCGCCGGCCGCGTTGAAAACGGGCAATTCCATGGGAACGCCGTCGCCGATCTCGTCCTTGAAATCCGTGTAAATCAGGGAGCGCTTGGCCTTTTCGATCAACTTGGCCAAAGTCCGCAACCGTTTGCGCACGTTTTCCAGCATTGGCGTGGTTACATTTTCCCAGAAGGGTTCGGATTGAAGCTCCTGGATCAGCGCCATCTGTTCCCGCACCATCGGAATGCTGTCTTTCTCCGCCAACGCATCGGCAATATCCCGCACCTGGTCGCGTAATCGGGTAAACGACGGCTCTCCCCGCAGCATGGCGAGTTGCAGCCGCAAAATGAGCCAGTCGAACTGTTTTGCGGCCTGATCGCTGTCCGGGCGTCCGGAAGGCAGGCCGGCCACTTCGTTCGCCAGTTCGTGCTGCTGTTCCGGTTCGATATTCCGCCAGGCATCCTCGCTGGAGTAATGTTCAACCAGCTTGCGCTTCGGCCGGACGATAAAGTTGTCGATATTCATCGCCGCGACTTCGGCCCGCAGCAGTTCGGCGGTGCTCTTCCGCAGCCCCGATTCGTTCCACTCGGTAAGTTCCGCCACTTTCTGCCCGCGAGTCATCAGGTGTTCAAGAACCTTGTCCACGGTGTCGACATTGAAAAGCCACTGGTTCACCGCCTCGGCTTCCACCCGGTCCGGCACCTCGCCGTCTTCGTTCCATTCCAGCGCATCCCACTGGTCCCTTTCATCTTCGGAAAGCTGGTCGTAGCGGATGCCCTCGCGCTGAAATTTGAGCGGCACCGACACGGCTTTCGGCGGCGCCAGGAAACCATCTCTCACGCCTTCGTCGATACCGTACACATCGGTCGGCACGCCGGTCTCCAGCTCGAACAGGCGGTAGGTGTTGCGGTCCACCTCGTCCTTGGGCGTGGCGGTCAAGCCGACCAGCAGCGCGTTGAAATAATCGAAGATCGCCCCGTATTTCCGATACACGGAGCGGTGGGCCTCGTCGATGACGACCAGATCGAAATGCCCCACGCCGAAACGGCGTTGTCCGTCGCGACAATCGTCGATGAGCCGCAGCATGGTCGGATAGGTGGAGACGAATACCCGGCCTTCGATAGTTTTCTCGGTGACGAGATTCACGGGCGAGGAAGAGGGCAGATGGGCCTTGAATGCGTTCACCGCCTGATTGACCAGCGCCACCCGGTCGGCCAGGAACAGCACCCGCTTGACCCAGTTGCAGCGCATCAGCAGATCGGCCAAGGCGATGACTGTCCGGGTTTTGCCGGCGCCGGTCGCCATCACGACCAACGCCTTGCGGCAGTTGTCACGTTCGAACGATTCGGCGATGCGGCGGATGGCGCGGGTCTGGTAGTAGCGCTCCACGATGGCCGGGTTGATCTCGGCGTCGGCCAATTTAAGACGGGTGTGTCGCCGCTGTAGAATCAACTCCAGTTCGTCCTTTTTGAGAAATCCCTGAACCGGGCGCGGCGGGTAGCTCGCATCGTCCCATTGCCAATGCTCGTAGCCGTTGCTGTAGAAGATCACCGGGCGCTGCCCGAACTGCCGCTCCAGGCAATCGGCGTACAGCTTGGCCTGCTGCTGCCCGACGCACGGATCGCGGGCGGTGCGCTTGGCTTCCACCAGGGCCAGCGGTTTGCCGTCATCGCCCCACAGCACGTAATCGACGAAACCTTCGCCGGTAGGGGTGGGCATCCCGGTGACCGGAAACTCCCGGTCCCGCTCTTGGTCCAGCGGCCAGCCGGCTTCCTTCAGCAGCAGATCGATGAAATAGTTCCGGGTTTCGGCTTCGGAATAATCGTGGGTGTCGGGTTGGGCGGCGTTCTGTTTCTTGGCCTTGGCGATCTCGGCCCGGAGCCGCATAAGTTCCTCGTCCAGGGCGGCTTTCCCGGTCAGAAGTTCGGCGAGCTTCTCGTCCTTTTCCGCCAACTGCTCGGACTGCTTTTGCAGTTGCGCCAGGGTTTGCGCCGGAATCGGGGAAATCTGGGGCAGCCGGGCCTGATCGAAGGTGAGGCCGGCGGGCGGTTTGCCCGCGGCGGTGCGGGTGTAAGTGTGCGCCAGCCAAAAGCAGACATGGAACAATTCGCGCACCGCCGTAAGCGCGTCGATCTGGCGGATGGGCTTGGCGCTGTGCACCGCCAGATTGCCCAAGTCCTTGATGAGCCGCATCTTGGCGGATAGTGCCGGCCCCACCGTATCGCGAAAAGAAAGCTCGTGAATGAGGGCGCCCAGATAGTCCTGGTAGGGCAGTTTGAGTGCCCCGTCGTGGCGGTAGAGCCAGTGGACCGCCAATTCCAGCGCCCGGCGGGCGTAAAAACACGCGGTACGCGCATCCGGATAGGCCAGCGCCTCGGCTTTGCTCGCGGCGGCATGAAGTTCCGGCCATTCGGCTTGCAGGAAGCGGAAGTTGCTGTGGCTCATGCGGCTAAACCCCCCGTTAAAACGTTCCGGCTTTAGATTTGTTTTTAGAAGCTTCTGATTCTTATGGGGTTTTATGAATCTCCCCTATTTGTTTTAAGCACGCCTAAGATTCTTGGGTTTTAGCCGGTGCTATAAACCAGCGTGCCCATCGCCGTTGCCCCGCAGGATCACCCGTCCTTCCTTCCGCATCTCGTTCAGCAATTCCTGTATTCCTCGTTCCGATTCCGCCGGCAGCACTTGTCGGAGTTCTGACAACGGTGCCCCGATGCCGCTATGGGCGCGGAGATGTTTTTCGAGCAATGCCTTTTTCGTATCGTGGTCCAATCCCCGCTTGCGGGTATGCACGCCTTTGGCGCCGAGCGCAGCATAAAAGCGTTGTGACAGCAGATAGCGGGTACCCTTGCCGCGTCCAACGGACTCCACAGCGCCGATCTCGATCGATGCCGGCAGCCTGGCTTTCAGGTGCTCGGACAGCAGGCGCTCCCGATGAAGATAGTTCAAGGCGAGAAAATCATAGGTGGAGAACGAGCGCAGTGTTTCCTCGCCCAAGCGTTCCATGAAGCGCACGAAAGCCGGGCTCTCCACTGCCCCTTCCAAGGTCAGTCGAACCTCATGAGCGGATGTGCCGGAAAAATTTGGCAACGGCTTGCCTTGCCGTATTGCCGCTTCGAACATCAAATTCATGCCTTGGCCTGAACGTTCGATCAACCCGCATTTACTCAGCGCTTCCGCCAATCGGCGGTTGCGGGGGTTCTGCTGATCCAGAATGTTTTCCGCCGTAATGCCGGGAGGAAAGCCGCCGGGGCTGATGATTTCCAAGCGGCGCGGGAACTGACGGACGAATATCGAACTGCCGTTCCGACGATGCGGCGCGGCCGTTTGTCGGTCACGCCTAAAATAATTTTGCCGCCACCCTCGTTGGCTAAGGCCACGCAATAATCCACCAGCTTCTCGAATTGATAATTCTGCTTGGCTTCCTTTTTAGCCATTTTCACTGAACTCATCTTGCCATCCTCTTCAATCCCTAAAACTCCCTACTCCCATACCGCCCCCGCAAAATTCGCCCGAATGTTCTCGTCGCAAGTAATCAGCCCCGCGCCGGCGGCGATGGCTTGCGCCACGATCAGGCGGTCGAAGGGATCGCGGGTCCAGGTCAGGGTCAGGGCAATCCGGGCGACATCGGCGAACGCCTCGTCGGCTGGCTTGAGGGCGAACAGGGGTTCCAGCGCGCCCAGCACTCGTGCCGGCGGTACGCGCACCCGGCCGATTTCGTGCAGATAGCCCAGTTCGAGCTCGACCATGGGGGAGTACCGCAGGACGGCGCCGTCCAGAAGTTCGCGCACCCGAGGCGGCCAGGGCCGATCGGTATCCGCGAAGAGCCAGATCACGATGTGAGTGTCCAGGTGAAACAGCGGCGCCACGGCAGTCATCGGGGCTTCTTCAAAAGCTCATCCCAGCCTTCCCGCCATGCGGTTTCGTCCCAAGGCGAGATCTCGGCGAGATGGTCCGGCGGGCCGGCGATGGCGTCCCGCTGAGGCTGCATGCGCGCCAGGCGCGAAGCCGGTTCGGCCCGGCTGATGATGAAGCGGGTATTCTTGAGCTCGATCTCCACGGGTTCGCCGGTAAGCTCGATGTCGTGCAGCACTTCGTAAAGCCGCTTGCGAAGCTGGGTTGCGGTCATGGGCATGATGTACGCTCGTTTAATTAAAGTACGTACGCTTATCCTAGCACATCACGACACCATTCCTTCCAGCTCCCGCAGCCCCGCCTCAATCTCCCGCTCCAGTTCCGCTAACTCCGCCAGAATTACCTTCGGCGGCACATGCTCCACCTCCTCATGCACCACTTCCTTGTATCGGTTCAGGCTCAGATCGTAGCCGTTGGCGGCGATGTCGGCCTTGGGCACGCAGAAGCTTTGCGCGGTGCGCGGGTGTTCCCGCTCCACGCCGTCGCGGTTTTTCCAGCGCGCCAGCAGGTCGGGCAGGTTGTTCTTGGCGTGCTCTTCCGAAGTCAAAAGGTGCAACGGCTTGCAGCCGAGCTTGTCCTCGGGCAGGAGCGGCTGGCGCTTGTCGTCCAGGCTCCAGCCGTCGGCGGCGACATCGTAGAACCGCACGTGATCGGTGCCGCCGGAGTCGGTCTTGGTGAACAGCAGGATGGCGGTGGAAACGCCCGCATACGGTTTGAAGGCGCCGCTCGGGAGGGAAATCACACCGTCGAGCTTCTGCTCCTCGACCAGGATTTGCCGCAAGGTCTTGTGCGCCTTGCTGGAGCCGAACAAGACGCCATCCGGCACGATGACCGTCGCTCGTCCGCCGGGTTTCAGGAGGCGCAGGAACAGGGCTACAAACAGCAGTTCAGTTTTCTTGGTCTTCACCACCTGCAACAAGTCCTTGGCGCAGTTCTCGTAATCCAGCGATCCCGCGAAAGGCGGATTGGCGAGCACCAGCGTGTATTTTTCATCCTCGCCGGCATGATCCTGAGCCAGCGAATCGCGGTAGCGGATGTCGGGGTTATCGACCCCGTGCAGCAGCATGTTCATGCTGCCGATGCGGAGCATGGTGTTGTCGAAATCGAAGCCGTGAAACAGGCCGTGGTGGAAGTGCTCGGCCAGTTGCTTGTCGTGGAAGAGCTCTCGGTGATGCTGGCGCAGATACTCGCCCGCCGCCACCAAAAGCCGCAGGTGCCGGACGCCGGGTCGTTATTCTCGATTTCTAATCATTGGGCTGGCAGCCATGTTGTGAAAGGGTAGGAAACAGGAAAAGCGGGGATTGGATCAATCGAATCCATGGCGTTGAATTGCCGCCGTCAAGGAAGCTGTGAACAAGCGGATTCCGTTCATGCCCCTTCGACAGGCTCAGGACAGGCCCTTCGATTTCGCTCAGGAGAGCGTTCGACACGCCTGTCCTGAGCTTGCCGAAGGGCTCGCCACGAGCGGAATCGTCCTGTCGAAGGGCTTAATCGGAGCTTCCTCAAGGCGGCTCCAAAGAGCCGGAGCCGCGTCAGCGGCTCGCGAATTAAAGTCTCCGGCTCTGCCGGGGGATGCTTACTCGGCGTGTCGCGAAAACTCGGGGGCCTTCCGGTCGAGTTCGATTTCCGAATCGGGATCGATTCCCTGTCCGATCAGGTTGAAAACGGTTTGCGCCATGGCGGCTTGGGCTATGGGCTCGAAAAAGGCGGCCTTCAACGTCCAGGCGAATGCGGCGGCGAACACGTATTGCCACAGGCCGATCGATACGGGCAGCGCCTGGGCGATGTTCCGGATGGGGACGAGGAGTATGGCGAAGCCGGCTGCGAAGCCTAATAGCTCGAAAAGCCCCAGGTAAAGACGGCTTTTGAACAGTCTCGAAAAGTGTTGAATGTGAACCGCCAAGGCCTCTCGGGCGGAGCGGCGGGCATCTTCCGCATTCCTGAAGAAAAGCCAGGCCAGTACCGCTTGATGGTTGGCGGCAAAGATCCGCCCCGCGATCCAGGACAGTGCTTCGGAGAGTTTGGGGTTGCTGAGCCGGCTCAGGCTGGAGGCCAAACCGGCTTGGGGAAGTTTTTGCAGGGTTTGCCTGACGGAGCGGTCCAGTTCCATCAGTCCGGAAGCGCTGGGAAAGCGCTGCGCCACGAGCCGCTTCGCATGCTCGATTTGAGCTTTGCCTTCCGGGATGGGCTGCCCCTTGGTCTGTTCGGCCAATAAAGCCAGATTTCCCGCTTTGATGGTGTAGAGGAAGGTCGCGCGGAATTTATACATCAAAAAGGCGCATCCGATGAACCCGGCGATGGCTCCGGCCGAAGCGAACGCGGTCGGATTCTGGCTCAAGGAGCCCAGGCCGATCACCGTTCCGGCGCCCGCCGCGGTCATGAAGACATAGGCGAACGCCACCGCCAGGCATGCCAGCAGCCGGTAGAGTACGAACGGCATTGATTTTTCGATGGTCCGCGTGGCGGCCAGCAGGTTGAGGTCCCGCATTTTTCCCTCCAAGGTGGTTTGTTCTTGATGTTTGAGTTTTCTCAGGCGGATCGGGTGGTACGAATCTTAAGGAAAAACCGGGCTGTTTTTCCATACAAGCAAAAAACGACGCTTCCGGCATTCGTGGCGGCACATGTTCAAAATTTGCCTGTTCGTTTCGGTTTGCGCGGCGGGTTTGTCCCCATCGCCGGAAGGCCGGTGTGCTGCGTGCGGAACGGCAGCGCCTTGCGGGCGATTCGAGTGCCTTCGTGGCGATTTCCGGTGCCTTCGGGTTGCCATGCCGGCACGAGATGGTGCTTGCCGTTTCCGATCAGGTCGGCGCGTCCCATGCGCTTCAGGGCTTCGCGGAGCATCGGCCAGTTGTTGGGATCGTGGTAGCGGAGAAAGGCCTTGTGCAGCTGCCGCTGTTTGAGCTTCTTCGGAACGAACACCGTTTCGCCGGTGCGCGTGACGCGGTGCAGCGGGTTCTTTCCGGTATGGTACATGGCCGTTGCCGTGGCCATGGGGGAGGGCAGGAAGGCTTGAACCTGGTCGGCGCGAAATCCGTTGCGCTTGAGCCATAGCGCGAGATTCAGCATGTCCTCGTCGGTGGTGCCCGGATGGGCGGCGATGAAGTACGGAATCAGGTATTGCTCCTTTCCGGCTTCCTTCGAGTACTTGTCGAACAGCGCCTTGAACCGGTCGTAAGTGCCGATGCCGGGTTTCAGCATCTTGGACAAGGGGCCGGGCTCGGTGTGCTCGGGAGCGATTTTCAGATAGCCGCCGACATGATGGGCGGCGAGTTCCTTGACGTATTCCGGCGATGTCACCGCGAGGTCGTACCGTAATCCCGAGGCAATCAGGATCTTCTTGATGCCGGGCAGCGCGCGGGCGCGGCGGTAAAGGCGGATCAGCGCCGTGTGGTCGGTGTTCAGGTTCTTGCAGATGCCGGGGTACACGCAGGACGGGCGGCGGCAGGCGGCTTCGATCGCCTTGTCCTTGCAGGCGAGCCGGTACATGTTCGCGGTCGGTCCGCCGATATCGGAGATGACGCCGGTGAAGGCCGGCGAGGTATCGCGGATGGCTTCGATTTCCCGGATGATCGAATCTTCCGAACGGCTTTGAATGATGCGCCCTTCGTGCTCCGTGATCGAGCAGAAGGTGCAGCCGCCGAAACAGCCGCGCATGATGGTGACCGAGTGCTGGATCATCTCGAACGCGGGAATCTTGCCGGTCCCGTAGGATTTGTGGGGCAGGCGAGAATAGGGAAGGCCGTAGACGCCGTCCATCTCCTTGGTGCCGAGGGGGATCGGCGGCGGGTTGACCCAAACGTCTCGGTCTCCGTGGCGCTGGACGAGCGCGCGGGCGTTGCCGGGGTTGGTTTCGCGGTGCAGAACCCGCGAGGCGTGGGCGTAGAGTACGGCGTCGGTCTTGACCGTTTCATAGGCCGGCAGGCGGATGACGGTCCGGCCGGCGGGCGTTTTGCGTTTCGCCGGACGGACGATGGCTTCGGACTTTCCTCCGGAAGATTCCTTCGTGCATCCGGACGGCTCCTCGTGGTAAGGGTCCGGCTTGGAGGCGGCCGCTTCGGGCGTGTCCACGGACGTGGAATCGAGCTCGGTCCATCCGGGCGGCGTTTGCTTCCGGATGAGCGCGGTGCCGCGAATATCGGTCAATCGGTCGATGGATTCTCCCGCTGCAAGCCTGTGGGCGATCTCCACGACCTGGCGTTCGCCGTTGCCGTAGACGAGAAGATCGGCCTTGGCGTCGAGCAGAACCGAGCGGCGCACGGTGTCGGACCAATAATCGTAATGGGCGATCCGGCGAAGGCTTGCCTCGATTCCGCCCAGAACGACAGGCACATCCTTGAAGGCTTCCCGGCACCGCTGGGAATAGACGGTGACGCAGCGGTCCGGGCGTTTGTCGGGGGCTCCGTCCGGCGTGTAAGCGTCGTTCGAACGGGCGCGGCGGTCGGACGTGTAGCGATTGACCATGGAGTCCATGTTGCCGCCGGTGACGCCGAAAAACAGGTTGGGCCTGCCTAGTTTTTGAAAATCGGCGGCGGACGTCCAATCCGGTTGCGCGATGATGCCGACTCGAAAACCTTGGGCCTCCAGCAGCCGGCCGATAATCGCCATGCCGAAGCTGGGATGATCGACGTAGGCATCGCCCGTTACGATCACGATATCGCAGGAGTCCCAGCCCAAGGCGTCCATGTCGTCGCGGCTCATGGGCAACTGCGGCGCGATTCCGAATCGCTTGGCCCAGTATTTTCGGTAGGAAAAAAGATCGGGAGTAATGTTCATCGCGAACTGGCGAGGAAAACGAATGAAAGGACTCGAACCCGAGAAGGATCGGCGGCGCGGCTCTCAGTGCAATCTGAGGCTATAACTGGGAATTTTAACGCGAAAACGCCGCTTAAAGTGGGACGAGCCGGCCGGACGGCGTTTCGTGAGAAAGTCCAAGGGGGAAAAGTGCGCGAGATCTCCGGAAACCGGATCGTTTCCGGGAGGTCAAGCCGTCAGGATCTTATCGGCGTGCGCGCCTTGGATTCCCGGATGACGCCCAGTCCCCAAATGCCCCACGATGCGGTTTTGATCATCAGCAAGGGAATGGCGACGGCCTTGAGTCCCCAAAGAACGACGGCGAGCGCGCTGGCACCGGACAGGCTCCATGCGAAAACACCCCAAGGTCCGCCGATTGCGACTCGAAGAAGGCGCCTCAATGTGTTCTGCAATGGGTTCATGGACAGCATCCAGCAAGCGGGTGGCGGTGTACCGTGCGGCATCGCTCGGCAGAACGCCGGACATTCCAATGTCCGCAAAACGCCTACTGAATGCGTGCTGTGAAAATCCTAGCAAGGGAATTTAATATAAGCAAATAAATTGTAGAAAGGTAGTAATCAATGGCGCTTTCTTTGTGCACGAAAAAGCCACTGCCTGAAAGCGGCCGCTCCAGGCAGTGGCCGTTACCGCAAACGGTGCTTGGAAAACTAAGACGCCGTTAGCGCTCCGCCGCTCACAGATCCGGGCAGAGATCCTTGCCCATCAGGTTCGAGAAGCTTGCAAAGATCTGCAGCAAGACGCCCATGATGGCCAAGGCCAGCCAGCCGAAGATCACAAAGCCGTAGTGCAAGGGCGCTACGAACAGTTCTTCCATGA
>Ga0206099_100139_pt1 | contig 9374 bp, 1 predicted proteins | sample S3_2013CmetaT_FD_197230 | JGI IMG/M metagenome (GOLD analysis project Ga0206099, IMG submission 197230) | Metatranscriptome of soil microbial communities from Anza Borrego desert, Southern California, United States - S3_20-13C (Metagenome... | ecosystem: Environmental > Terrestrial > Soil > Desert ...
CATCCTTCCACAGCCCCCCCCTTACTACCCTATCGCGAGCCCTTTTCTTTTTTCTTCTCCCTCTCTTTAAACATCCACACGTGCTCTAGGAGATGTAGAGAGCTCGACATCGCCAGCCCGGACATTGTATCCGCCGCCGGCCGCTGCCCCCTGCCGCATCTTGAGGGCCATGAGGACGTTGCCGGCAAGAGAACCCACCAGCAGGACAGCCATGGGGGTCACGAGGGCAATCAAAATGACAGAGTTGCGGTTGTACTCGGCCTCGTCCAGGGCCAGCACATTGTGCTGCGTGGTGGAGCCGGGGGTGATGGAGCCGGGAGTCGGGGAAGGTGTGTGGCCAGCGGGAGTAGTGCCGCCGCTGCCGCCAAAGAGATTGATGGTCTGCGAGCCGTACAAGCACTGGCAGCATGCCTTGAACTTGTTGACAGTGCCGTCCCCAGTGTCGACCATCACATTCTGACTGTTGACATAGTTGCGCACGTCTGTGCAGTTCCATGTGGTCTTGGGCTGAGAGATCGCACAGGCGCCAGTGCGGACAGAGGGCAAGAGCTGCTGGGTGTCGTTGACAGCGGAGATGCCAGAGGCGGCAATCAAAGTCGACATGTAGACGGGGTCAAACTTGCCCGCGACAGAGGAGCCCGTGACAGAGGGGTTACCCCAAGCATTGTTGGCGGTGGGGTCCTGGCAGTCGTAGTACGATGTGATGGCAGACTGGAGGACAGTGATGGCGGGTCTCAAGCGGCATTGAGCATTGACAGTCACCTGCTGGAGCTGAGGAGCACCGCAACCATCGTAGACAGAGAGCTGCAGAGTGTAGGCACCAGGGAAGCCAGGCACAAAGGCAATGTTTGACATTGGGCAGGCAATGGAGTTGCCGGCATTGACAACGCCAGGGAAATTGGTGGCCGTGCACACACCGGCAGCAGTCTGGAGCACAAGGACAGACAAACCACGACCAGAAGTGCGGCAGTTGGCACGGAGATTGAGGATGTTGGGGACAGCGTCCAAACGGTTGCCAGCATCATACACGCAATGAGCATTAAGGCTTGCACCATTGGCAAGAGGCTGACCGCCAAGAGTGGTGGCGGTGCCGAGCTGATTGAACGTGGGAGCGATATAGCCAGTGTTGTAGCGAGGCTGGGTCGGGCCCTGATTAGAGGTGCCAGGTCCTGTCGGGACATTGTTCTGCTGGAACATGTACAAGTAGTTGGGAGTAAAGTCGCACACGTCGGTATCCATCTCGGAGCAGGTATTGGCGGCACCGTTGCAGTTGCAAGTCTGGCAAGGAGTCGACACGACAGTCCAGGCCCACTGCTGAGTGGGAGTGCATGTGGGAGCAGCTGCCTGCTGGACAGGCACGTATGACGGGACGAACGGGAGAGCATTCTGGTAGCCAGTCAACACCCAGTAGGTCTGCTTGATCTTGCAAACATTGGGAGTCATAGCGACAGGCACCGAAAAGTACAATCCTTGCCAACCAGCACCCCACACGCCGTTGACAATGGCGTAGGCAGAGTTATCAGGGATGGCGGCAGCAGCAACACCACCAGGAGGGCTGTTGGGGTTGCTCTGAGAAACGGAACCACCGAACAAGATGGTCGGCATGAAACCGCCAGCGGGGTTGGGACCGCAATAAGGACCAGTAGGGTCGCAAGCCAACATAGAACCAATGTTGTTCTGAGCAGCAGTCTTGAGCACCATGTTCTGGCGGTAGTACAGGTTGTAATTGTTAGAGACGGTGTTCAAGAATGTAGAGGTGGCGGTGGCCGGGTTGAAGCCCCAGAACTGCTCAGGGGCACTGGAATAGGTGGAGACGTAAGGCGGGTAAAAGATGAAGTTACTCTGCGAGACAGTGGGGAGCTGGCAGCTGATCACAATGTAAGCGGTGAATGTCGCCCACTGAGGACCAGAGGCAGTCATGCAGTTGGTGCGCACAGTCAAATCCACCTTGAACCACTGGCTGTCATACACGGCAGGGACGTTGTCGTTCAAGTCGGTGGGGACAAAGGAGGCAACAGAGCCTTGCATGTTGGTTGACTGAAGCTGCTGGTTCAGGACAGGAAGGTTGGGGGTGACGTTGGTCACGGTCCACATATAGGTGTAGTAGTAACCGGCAGGGGCAACAGCAGAGGAAGACATGGTGATGCGCACATACTGAGAGCCATCGATCGGAGCAGGCACGAACGCGATTGCATTGAGAGGCAAACCAGCGGGAGTTGTAGTAGAGGCAGTCACGGGACTATTGCCAACACGGACATTGACAAAGCTGGAGAAGGAGTTGAGCTGAGTGGCCAAGTTGATGCAAGAAGCGGTCACAGTCAACACAGCAGACTGCCAAGTAGAGCAACCGTCATCGATCACGAGCTGGAGCTGGTATTGACCCTCAACATCGGGGCGGAGGGTGGTCATCGGGTTGCGGTAGCCGTGGTTGAGGAGCTTGACCCAACGCTTGGTCTGGGGCTGAGTCCAGGTGTTGGTGCGGCGGTAAGTGACGGTGGTGATGGTACGCTCGGGATCCGAGGTGTCAGTAGTAGAGTTGATGATGGAGGTCGGGCCGAAGACAAAGTTGGTGATGGTGTCATTGGAGGTGGCAACATTAAACACCGAGTTCACAGGAGCAGACACAACATTCCACGAGTAGCGGAGGGAGTAATAGTTACCCTCACCGTCGCGGGAGCCAGAAACAGAACCGCAAGTCATGCCAGTCGGGTCAGTGCCACCAGGAAGGGCGTTGTTCACAGCGCTGCCGCACTGCAAGTACTTGAATCCAGCGGTGACGTTGACAGCATCGAACATACCAGTCATCCAGTTGACAGCCTGGGTGATGCCGGTGGTGGTGCCGGTGGGCGAGTTCTTCACAATTGTGGAGGGGCTGGAAACCAAGGAGGCCACGAGCATCGGGCCTTCAGTAGAGAGGGTACGCCAGCTGCTTCCACCATTGCCGGGGGTCACATCGTAGGCCACGAGACGGTTGCAGATGGCAACAACGCGGACAGCACGGTAATCATAGCAAGAGCGGCCGATGGGACCGTTCCAAGCAATGGCCTGATAATCATAATTGCCAGCCTTGGTGGACAGACGACCACTGGGGATGTTGGTGGTCTGGTAAGAGAAAAGGTTGGAGGCAGGCACAAAAGTGCTGGGGGGGGTGGCAGTGGTGCCATCGATGGCACGCTGAGACACAGTCAACACGGAGCTAGATCCAGTGCTAAACACACCAGCTTGCTGGTTGGTTCCTGCAACAGGAATGTTCGTGGCAAGAGGGGCAGCGATGGTACCAAGGATGTTGCAACCCTGGAGACCCATAACCTGATCGGTGAAACCGTTGAAGTTGGGGAGGCTCGAGGTGGGAGTGAGGGTTCCGAGGGGAGCCCATGAGCACTGAGTCGAGTAGGAGCCAGGGAAGGTGGGATTGGGGGACGGGGTGGTGGAAGCAAACGAGGGAGGAACTCCGGTGGACATGGTGACGCCACCAGCCCAGTTGTTCCATGCGGTCCACATCACATTGACGTTGTTGTTGTTCGAGTTAGCGGGCCAACGGAGAGTACTCTTGGTAGCATCGATAGAGATGGCCAACCCTTCGAAAGCACCTTGGAATTGAACAGGCACATTGGAGCCGCCGGTGCCAAAGGTGAGCTTCCCATCACTGAAGAGATCACCCATACCATAAAAGTTGCGGATGTCCGAGGTGCTGGGGTAGTAAGCCGGAGCAACGTCGAACGAGTTGTAGAAGATGCTGATCTGAGCGCCAAAGTTGGGTGACAAAACGGGGGTGGTACCAAAGGTGTAGGTGGACGAAGAAGCAGACACAGTCGAACCGGTGGCAGGGTTGAAAAAGTTCAAGTTGCCAAGAGCAGTGGGCTGCATAAAGTTGGCGTTCAAGCTGCAAACAGTGGAGGCAGACTGCAACAGCTTGCGGCTGGAGTCGTCAGCAGTTCTCATCACCTGTTCCTCATCATCGCCGATCAAACGACGACGACCAAAGCTGCCGGTGGGCTTGGCGAGAGGACCACGCACAATTGTGGGGGAGCAAGCAGTAACAGCAGTGGAGGTGACATCGCACTGCTGGTTGCCAGCAGCATCGGTGCCCAACTGAGCAGCAGCGCATGAAGCAGGTGGCGGACGAGCAAGCACCTTGTAGACCAAGTTGGCCTCGGGCATGGATGGGTCGTAGCAATAAGCTGAAAAGTCGATTGAACGGCCAGTCACGTTGTTGCAACCGTTGGTGTTGAAGGTGTCAATAGTCCAAGTTCCAGGAATGTCGACCTGCACAGTTTGAGTGGCGGCGTTTGCAGCCCAAGCCTTGGTGACAAAAGCAGCAGGATTTGACAAACCCATGTAAGCAAATGGCGACAACAAGAGTGGGTTCTGGAAGAACATCAAAAAGTTGACGGCGGCAGCGTTGGGCACAGCAGTGTTGGTGGCGTTGGGAGCCAAGGCAAAAGGAGCCCTGTAGGAGATGCGGTAGGACACAGAGGAACCAGATGATCCAGGGTAGACATTGAAGGCGGTCGCATTCATCACCAAGTTGAATGAGCGGAAACCGCCAGAGCCAGTGCCTCCACCAGGAGTACAGTAACTGTCGCCATTGGCTGTGCCAGAGGTGACAAGGCTTCCAGAGTTGCCACCACAATACTGCACGGAAGAATCGAACGGAACGTTGTTGAAATACAGCGAAGAGAAGATGGACACACCAGAGTTGGTCCACTCCTGGTTCGACACAGTCACAAAAACGGAGGGGTCCATAGCAGCGGGACAACCGACGGTGAAGAGCTGATCTGCAGTGTTGGTGGTGGTGGTAGAGCACTGGGAAAGAGCTCCATTGATAGAAGCAGTTCCGGTCACACGGACATAATAGTCTCCCAGCCAGTAAATTGCAGAAGCGCTCTTGGCGGCGGGGAAAAAGTTGGCCTGACCAATACCGGTGGCGGTGTTGTAGAGTAAACCAGTCACAGTATCAGTGCTGACACGGGCAGAAAGGGATACAGCGCCCGTGTTTTGGAACTGGATCGGACGAGCACCACCAGGCACAGACGGAGGAGTTGCCAAATTGCCTGAAGGAACGACACCAGAAGAACCAATGTAAATGTTGTACACATTGGTGGCAGGTACGTTGTTCGGGAAGAAAGAACTGAAAGCTTGAGCGGCACCACCATCAGCAGCATTGGCATTGATTACGGCAGACTGACCAGGACGCCAGTAGACAGCCCAAGAGACGGCCACATCGTTGAAGATGCCAGCCTGAGCAGTCGGGGACTGAGCAGTGATGTTAAACGTGAAAGAGGGGAATTGACCAGAGGGCGGTGAATTGCCAGTGGGAAGGGTGTAAGTGAGCTGGCGGTTGATGGTCGCTGTGTTGACAGTCGAAAAGGAGGTGATCTGCACTGACTGGCAAGCGATGGTGAACGATGGGGAAGTCACAGACACTACTGAACCACGGTTGCAACCATCAGAAACAGTGGCAACCATCAGATAAGAGCCCGGAGCAAGCCAAGTCGCAGCCTGGCCGCTTGTCCAGATGAGATTCTGGCAACCCGTGTTGGTGTTGGACACGTCCATGGTGCGAGACGAAGGAGGCACATTCTTGGCCTGTGCAGTTCCCTGCTGGACAAAGGAGCAAGAACGGACGGGGGTGTTGACTATGGCACCATTGACAGATGGATATACTGTCACAGTACCAGCGAGAGGAATCTCCTGCGTACCACCATAGGTGATGACAAAGTTGGGCGGGGTGTAGGTCACAGACGTGTTCCCAGCGGTGTAGGTAGAGTACAAACCCCAGTTGATCGAAGTGGGATCAGCAAAGGTCATAACAGGGCACTCGAGGGTGAAGGACACATCAGCCCAACCAACGGAGCAACCATCAAAAGCGTACAAACGAGCAGTGTATGTTCCAGCATTGGTCAAACCAACCATGTACGCGGTCGAACCAACATGCTTCAACTGTTGAGCATAAGCCCAATCGCTGTTCGAGGTCTGAGTACCAAACATGGAGGGGGTGCCAGTCAAAGCAGGCAAGAACATGGGGTAAACAGTGGGGGCGCAGTTGGCGTTGAAATCAGGGAAGATCATCTGCGAGGTCATCGTGGATCCAGAGGTATCGATCACAGGCATCCTGTTGTAAGTGGGAGAGGTAGATGGGATAGCGGGGATCTGGGCCTGGGCAACTGGGTTGACAGCGTAAAAACCCATCTGCCAAGCATCGACCAACACAGTGCCACCTTGAGGAGATGTCCTGAACACGTTGACAGTACCGGTGAGCGATGACCCATCGTACATGCGAGTGTAGGCGTTGACAGTCGGGTACAGCCAGCTGGTAGCACCGCTGCAATAAGAATCAACGCAGGCAGCGGCAATGTTAGCAGCCGAGGTGGGGCAACCAGTGATAGCGCCAGTACTGTTCACAATGGGATAAGCCAACTGTCCCAATGGGTTGTAATAGCTGAGCAAAGCCCAGGCGTAGGTGAGACCGTAAGTTCCAAGACCACCATTCACGCATGTGTTCTGTGTTGTCGGCGGGGTGCCAGCGACAGTGGTGATACAGCCAGGGTAGCTGTCGGCGCCGTTCACAGCAGCCAAACTGTAGAAAGAATCGACAAAGTTGTCCGGATCATACGAGGCACGACCGTCAAGAGAAATCTGGTCAAACTGGGCAGAACCAGAGAGAGCAGACCACGTTTGAGTGTTGGTGCATCCAGCCGACACGGAAGGAGCGCGGTTGCAACCAACGTTCACCGCAAAATAGTCAGTCGAATTCAAACAAGAGTCGTCAACGGTCAAGCTGAACTGCCAGAGTCCACGGCAAGAACCGAAAGAGGACACAGAGAGAGTGGCAGTCTGAGTGTTGAAGCCACCATTCTGGGTGATTGTCACGCGGCAGAGCACCAAGTCCGTATTGCGACCGCACTGCACAGTCGAGTTGACCTTGGTCTGTACATCCTGGAAGTTCCACGGGGTCGACTGCTGCTTAAGCCAAGCGCCGCACTCGGTGGTGGGACGGAAAGGACCAGCCTGGTTGGAAGGAGTGGCAGAGTTGACGTTGGGGAAGCCATCGAAATCCTGGTAGGGGGCCAAGCTGCCGGCAGCCTGACCGTTTTGAGCAAACTGCAAGTAGGTCGGGAGAGCGAAATAGGTAGCAGCGTTGGAAGCCAAGGCAACAGACGTAATGTTGGACATCCAGTCAAAACCAGCAGGGGCAGCGGAGTTGCATCCAGAGCTGATGCGCATAAAGTTGTACACCTTGGTGCGGACGCCAGAGGTGAACTGACGCAGCGGCACGATTGGCGAGGTCATCACCTGCAACACCTTGTAGACATACTGACCCTTGGAAGGACGAGTAACACCCGCAACATCCCAGATCATATCGTTGGCAGCACTAAAGCAGCAACGGGCGGCACCGGTAGGATCGGGAGTCAATCCAAACCAACCCTGAGCACAGGGAAGAGGAACACCACCGCTGGGACTGCAGGCAGCGCCGGTACTTGGCGGCCAAACAGTGGTTGAAGGAGCCTGACCCATCAAGTAAGCCTGGGCGAGAGACTGAGGAGGCTGCTGGGAAGCCTTGGAGAAGGACACGGAATAATCCGGCACCCAGTAGACAAAGTTCCAGTCGTAAGCCAAGTTGGCAGAGTTGGCGGCAAGACCAGCCTCATAATCGTAGGCGCTTCCAGTCAAAGTGTAGGTGAACAGGGGAGTCGGTACACCGAGCATGTCCGTGTTCAGGGGGTTGGTCTGGGCAGTGGACAAGGTCGCGGCCTGGTTCGCAAAGTTGTTCAAAGTGGTACCAACAGCACCAGTGGTACCTTGGTTGGACCAGATGGTGGGAACATACATGGCCTTGGCAACGGGTTGGCAAGTGCAGACAGCGACGACCTTGATCATCGCTTGGCCAGCAGAGCAACCATCGGTGGCGGTGATGACGATCCAGTGAGTACCAGCAACACTGAAGGTAGCAGTTGTTGCCCATTGATCCCAAATAGGCACAGCGTTGAAGGTGGCCGAGTTGGAAGTCACAGAGGTGGTAGTGATGGAGGTCATGGAGGGGTTTGCAACCGAAAAGTAGACCTTTTGGATGGCATACAAGTTGCGAGTGGGGTTGAAGCCCAATGGAGCGTTGGTGGTGCTCTGGGTCAAGGGCCAGTTCGGCTTGTTGATCTGGTAAGCATACGAGCACGAAGCATCCACCAAGGCAGTAGAACCAACTACGACAGTGTAGGATCCATCAGCATTCGCCTGGAGCAAGTTGGTGGCACCACCAGGGCTAGTGGGGGTTTGACGGAGCACAGCGGCGATAGTGGGAGATGGCGGGCAACGAGCAGCAAGCTGCACATTGGCAGAAGGTACCACACCACAAATAGACTCGGCCCAAAGCTGGAAAGTGTAGACACCAGCAGCAAGAACGGCATTACTCTGCGAAGGGAATGCCAGCGTGGTCACACCGGTGCCAGTCACTATGGGGTCGGTGATCGGGTATGTGGCAGCGATCCCGGACAAGGCACCAGGGACGTAGGTTGTCTGGGTGCAAAGCTGATAACCGGGCTGACCATTGCAGGTAACAACTTGATTGTTAGGGCCAGTTTGCAAGGCCTGCCAGTTTGTCGGCTGAATCACAGGCAAGGCGGAGTTGGACGGAGAAATGCAATTTTTGCAACCCAACTCCTGCACAGTCACGGCGCCAATGCCACCGCAGCAACCGTAAGGGAAACCGTTGGCAGCCGTGGAGCCGATGGTAGCAGTCCACTCAACAGTGTTGGCGGCAAAGCTGGGAATCTGGCGAGACAAGAAGACCGCATCGATCAAGCTCGCCTGCTGTGCAGCAGTGCCACCAGAACTGATAATGTAGTAGTTCGGTGGGCCGTATGCTACGTTGTACAAAAACTTGATCGCGCTCGCCGCAGACGAGGGCTGCTCAGGCGCAGTTGCATTCGCACCCAAAGGTGTCGGGGCTTGCGGTGTAGCGGTCGACGCGCCTTGAGGAAGCAGAGGGGTCCTGCAAGCCCAAGACTGATACCCCATAGTCGGCGTAACTGTGGAAGCATCGGCTGCAGTGGCAAACAGCACTGCGCCAATCACAAGCACAAGCGCGACGGAGACGGAGGGAGAAGAAGAGAGACGCAACATTTTTTTTTTTCAAACAAAAGAGGGGTGACAAGGAGGTGCTAGTAATACACTGGAGAGGAAGAAGAAGAAAGTGGAAGAGAGTTTTGTCTCTTTTTCCTTGTGAGGCTGCCTTTTCTCAGTTCCCAGACAAAGTTTGACTCCTAAATGACCTCTCTGCCTTGCGCGTAATCGATTGAAGAGCAGCAAGACCAGATTCGCAGCGAGGGAGTAGGAGAGAAACGAGGAAAAAGAGAGAAAAGGAGGGCTTTGGCGCG
>Ga0206099_100144_pt1 | contig 9085 bp, 7 predicted proteins | sample S3_2013CmetaT_FD_197230 | JGI IMG/M metagenome (GOLD analysis project Ga0206099, IMG submission 197230) | Metatranscriptome of soil microbial communities from Anza Borrego desert, Southern California, United States - S3_20-13C (Metagenome... | ecosystem: Environmental > Terrestrial > Soil > Desert ...
CGACGTGTCCTTGAAGGACTGGGTCACGTTGAAATAATCGGCGTGCAGGGGCGGATCGTCGTTGACGTTGCCTACCCGGAACTCGTCGTATCCCACGAAGCGATGGCAGGGATAAATGTCTCCGTCCGCCGCGACGGCGACGACCGTTCTGCCGGCGTTGCACGGGTTCGGCCGGTACTTGCGGAACAGCAGCAATTCGCACAACTGGTAGGTATATTCGTTGAAGCTCGGGGCGTCGGTTTGCGCCAGGGATTTGAGGCTCTCCGAGTTCCTTCGGATCACGCTGTCGCAGACTGTCCGGTAATCCGTATCGGACAAGGCCAGGGGATTGTTCTCGTCCACGTCGGCGATGGTCATGCCCACGCCGCCGGGCGATACCAGGGCGCTGTTGTGCCGGTATACCTCGTCGAGCTTTTCGCAGCTCTTCTTGGTCAGGATCGTGCGGATCGTATACCGCTTGTCCTTGATCGCCTTCAGTTCGCGGATGGTGTCGAGGGTCTTCTCGTAAGACGAAAAACGGCCCAGCGGCGGCCTTTGCGCGTCGTTGATGTCCTTGGGACCGTCCAGGCTCACGGTGAGATTATCGATTTCCTCGTCGACGAATTTCTTGATCCGCTCGCTCCACACCGTTCCGTTGGTGGTTACCTTGAACGAGACCTTGAAGCCCCGTTCCTTCCCCTTTTCCCTGGCATACGCCACGACCTTCTGCATCAGGGAGAAATTCAGAAACGGTTCGCCGCCGAAGAAGTTGACGACGTAAGTGGGGCTTTCGCCGGTCAGGAATCTGTCGACGAAGTTCCGCGCGGTCGTTTCGTCCATGTTCATCTTGTTCTTGCGGTATTCGCCGCCGTCGCCGTAGCAGTAGGTACAGGCGAGGTTGCATTCCTGGCTGACGAAGAGATAAAAGCCGTTCAGTTGCGCTTGATCGCCCAACAGGCTGGTTTTCAGGCGGAAAGCCTGGCCGTCGGTCTTGCCGATCAGGGTCTTTTGCAGGCGCTCCAGCTCCTCGTCCGTCATCGATTCCGCGGCGCCGACGCGCTCCGCCGTCTCCTCGTCCACCTGGAACAGGCGGTACGACGGGGCGTGGAAAACCACCGGCCCCAGGGCGGTGTCCAAAACGTGAAAATCTTTGCTGATAACAGTCATCGCGACATCCCTTGTTTCGGAAGTACGGAGGGAGAGTCCCGAAGGACTCCCCCGGTCGGACCAAGGCCTTAGTGGACCTGGCCCGGAGGGCACATCGGGCCCGGGTTGCTGCACATGGCGGTCTCGGCATAGCCGCCGAACGTCGCGTCCAGTTCTTCGATCACGATTTCACGTACCATAATTGACTCCTGCCCGTATCGGGCTCTATATAAGGATCGTTGACATGCCGAAATGCCGGGTCCCATGACGTTTCGGCCCGAAAAGCAGTGACGTTGCTTTTCACCTTGCCCGCGGCTGTGGCGCAGCCGCGGGCCGCCGCGGCGTCCTGCCGCGGCAAACCCATCGCCGGCGGGGTTCTCCTGCCGGTCAGAACGCCATCCCCAGCTGGACGAATCCCACCCGCGGCTCGGCAAACGTATCGATGAACCGGGTTTCGTAGCGGCGGTCCAGCAGATTGCGCACGCCGGCCGACACGTCCAGGGTTTGCTTTTCGCCGATCGGATGTTTGTAAGTGACGCGGAAATCGGCCGTCACGTACGAACCCAGGGCAAAGGCCGGGTCGTTCCGGGTATCCCCGAAAATGAACTGGCGGTCCACGTAACGGCCCTCGACCCGTCCACTGAAGCGCTCGTGCTCATACACCAGCCCGAAAGCGGCCTTGTTGCGCGGCGTCAGCGGCAATTGCCGGCCTTTCTCCGGAAGGCCGGCGACTCCGGGCAGCGAATCGCTGGCCGCCTCGGAGATGCTGTACGTGTAGTTGGCGAACAGCCCCAGTTCCGGGGTGATCCGCTGCTGGATTTCCAACTCGGCGCCGTAGCTGTGGACCTTTCCGAGATTCTGGGTCTGGTAGATCAGCCTGCCGTTTTCGAGGTGCATGGACAGAAGCTGATACTGGGTGAGGTCGTTGTAATAGCCGGTGGCGGATAGCTTCGTGCCGAACGGCGTCGTCACGTCCAGGCCGAGATCGAAACTGTCGGATTTTTCCGGCTTGAGGTCCGGATTGGGCCTGACCTCGTAAAACGCCATGTTCTGCGCCCCCGTCAGGCCATAGGGATCGGGCGGGCGGAACCCGGTGCCGACGGAAGCGCGCAGCGAGACTTCCTCGCTGAACTTGAACCGCACGCCGCCGCGCGGATTGAAGATGCCGTAGGACTGGCGGGCTTCGCGCCCGGTGACGTCGTTGCCGAGATCGTAATCGAACCAGTCGGCGCGTCCGCCCATGGTCAGGAACAGCCGTTCCCACAAGGCCAGCTCGTACTGGCCGTACAACGCGTAATTGGCGATGTCGTTGCGGGGATGGTCGTCCAGTGTTCCGCTGACGAGATTGAGCGTCCGCCGCCGCGTCCAGTCCTGGCTTCCGTAAAAGCCGACCAGCAGGGTATGCCCTTCGGCGATATCCCAGCGGTTGCGGATTTCCCCGCTCAGCTTCCTGGCGTCCTCTTTCAGAAGAAACTGGGGATCGGTCGTCAGGAAGAAGGGATGGAAATAGCTGTCGAAGACCAAGTCGGCCTGATGGTCGCGGTAGGTCAGGTTGACGGTGAGCTGGTCGTCGTCGGTCAGCCAGTGGCCGTATTCCAGACTGTACTGGCCGTACTGGCCGTCGGAAGGGGTATGGGGACGGTCGAAGGCGTTGGCGTGATCGTCGAGATAATTGAATCCGAGCTTCAGGTTGGCCGCGTCGGACACATTCCAGGTCAAGCGCCCGCCGGCCTGGGTCTTGTTCCATTCGCCCTTTTCCAGCGAGTGCATCATCGTACCCATCGCGCCGGGAGAAAACGCCGGCTCCGGCGCGGCCTTGTAACCGTCCGAACTCAGGTGCTTGAAGTCCAGGAAATAGCCGATGCTGTCCACGGTGCCGCCGGTGGTGAAGCCGCCGCCGTAGGTGGGCAGCGAATCGAACAGGAAGAACGGCCGGGTGACGTTGGGCTCTTCCGGCGCCTCCTTGGTGATGACGTTGACCACGCCGCCCATGGCGTTCGGCCCGTACAGCGCCGAGCCCGCCCCGCGCACGATTTCCACCCGATCCACGTTGTCCCAGTCGACGGTCTGGATGGCCGAACGATTGCCGATGCCGGGGTCGAGAAAATCGGCGAACTGGCCGTTGATCAGCGTGGAACTGCGCCCCAGCCCGAGGCCGCGGATATTGATCGAGGCGATACCGTTGGTGCCCGCCCGCTGCACGTCCAAACCGGCGGCGCGCCGCAGCACGTCGCTGAGGTCGCGGTTGTACATCTGGCCGATCTGCTTCTCGTCGATCACCGCCGTCGTTGCGGGAACTTCCGAAGCCGGCCGCTCGGTCTTGGTCGCCGTCACCACCATCGTATCCAGGGTGACCGGGGCCGATTCGTCCATTCCGGCACGAACCTCGCGCTCCGCGCCTTTCGGCCGGATCGCCACGGCGCGCGCGCCGGAAAACCGGAACGTCAGGCCCGTGCTTTCGAGCAGCTTCTCCAGCGCCTGTTCCGGCGTGTAATGGCCGGAGACACCGGCCGTTCGCTTGCCGGCCACCGCTTCGGCGGAATAGAGCAGTTGCAGCTTGGTGTCTTGCGCCAGGCGTTCCAGAGCGCCGGCGAGCGGCTGGGGCGGGATGTCCAAAGTAACCGTTCCGTCCTCGGCATGGGCGGCCCCCATGGCGAGGATCGGTACGAGCGCGAGGTGCAGCGGATTCTTCATCGGCATTTCCACAGGAGTTACAGGGTTGTGCCAATTAAGACGTTCAAGCGTGGGCGAACTGGACAGGGCCGGGGAAAAATTTTCGCGCCCGGAGTCGGGCGGCGCGCAATCGCGGCAAAACCGGTTGTGCTTTCCCGGCGGCGTTCGCCTATCATTCTGAAAACGGCCGATGCCGGCGATATTCACGCCGTAAGCACAGCCGGTATTTGCGGATATTCGTTGGAGCCAAACCGGATGAAGCCGTCCGACGCCTTACAGATCAATCACGACGCCATCTGTCGCGTGGTGGCGTCGCACCGTGCCTGCAATCCCCGTGTCTTCGGATCGGTCCTCCGCGGAGAGGACACTGAGAACAGCGACCTCGACATCCTCGTCGATCCCACCCCCGAAATGACGCTATTTGACATTGGAGCGATCCGGCACGAGTTGGGTCAACTCCTCGGCGTGCCGGTGGACGTAGTCACTCCGAAGGCACTGCCTGAAAAATTCCGCTCGGCCGTGCTTGCAGAGGCAAGACCGATATGAGCCGCAGCATACGACGGTTATCGAACTATTTAAGCCATATTCTCGAAGCCATCGAGCGCATAGGCCGCTTTACCGAAGATATGGACGAAGCTGCATTTTCACGAAACGAGATGGTCCAGGACGCCGTGATTCGCAACTTTGAGGTTATCGGTGAGGCCAGCCACAACATCGAATGCCATTTCCCCGGCTTTGCGTCGGCTCACCCGGAAATACCCCTGGCGTTCGCCTATCAAATGCGCAATGCGCTAGCGCATGGATACTTTGAAGTGGACTTGGAGATCGTCTGGAGAACTATTCGGAGCGACCTTCCCGAATTGTATGCGCAAGTACGGGAGGCTCTTCACGATTTGGCACGCGAGAGCAATGGCGATCGACAAAAGCCGTGACCTCGGTCATCGGACCGCGCCTTCTCCGACCCTCCGCATCGGCCCGGCGGGCGGCTAGGGCATTTTCAATGCTTCACGATGCAGGGGCGAATTCATTCCCCCTTGGTGCTCTTGAAAGGCGAATGAAAACGTTCTAGCGGCTTGCCCGCTCCACCACGATGCCGCCGTCTCCGGCCTGCCGGGTCTTGACCTGCAGAACCGCCTCCAGGGTGGCAAGGAACAGCGGCAAGTCGTCATGTTGAAAAACGCCGCTCAAGGGGAGGCGCTCCAGGGCGGGCTCGGCGATGCGGAAGGTGACCGCATGGTAGCGGCCCAACTCCGCGAAGACCGCCGCCAGAGGCGCCGCGCGGAAGATCAGCTTGCCCTCGCGCCAGGCAGTCGCCGAAGAAAGATCGGCCGGCTCGGCATCGGTGATCATCCCAGCTTGGTCGTAGCGGGCCATGTAGCCTTCGTTCACTTGCCGCTCGGTCCCGGCGCCGGCGGGCCTGATCCGCACCGCGCCTTCGACAACCGCCACCCGTACCGACGCGGGACGCAGGTCCACGTCGAAACGGGTGCCGATGTCGCGGATCGTCCCGCCCGCAGCCCGCACTTCGAACGGCCGAAGCTTCCCCGGCGCGACGCTGAAGAGCGCCTCGCCGCGCTCCAGTTCGATGGAGCGCGAGAACCAGCCGTAGCGCACGGCCAGCACGGTGTCGCTGTTGATCTCGACCAGGGTGCCGTCCGGCAGGGTCGCCGTCCGCCGCTCCCCTTTGGCCGTGCGGTAGACGCCGCCGTCGATCAAGGGCCAGCCCTCTAAAGCCGAGAGCCCCGCCGCCAGAACCAGCATTGCGGCCAGGGCAGCGCGCCAGGCATGGCGGGAAGAACCGCGGCGGCGAACGAAGCGGCGCGCGGCGGCCAATTCGGTTTCCGGGCGCGGCAGATCGTTCCAGGCCGCGCGGAGCGCTTCGTGAGCTTGCCGATGGGCGGGGCTGGCCGCCAGCCAGCGCTCGAAAGCGGCGCGGTCGGCGGAATTCGCCTCGCCCGATTGAATGCGCACCAGCCAATAAAGGGCGCGTTCGCGGATTCCGTCTGAGGTGGAAACGGGGTTGTCCATGGCTGTGTGTCGATCGTTGTCGCGTGCGCCCTTTTGAAGATGGCTTTTTATCATAAGACGTTTGAGGACGATCCCGAAGGTCACCTCGCCTTATCCGATGCGGCGGAGTGCGATCGGCAGGGAGTGCCCGGCGCCGCATTTACGGCTCGGCCGGCGGGAATGCGGCCGTAGCGGGCGCAGCGCGCATTCTACCCCTATTGCGGGTTCGAAGCCGCTGCGGCGGGAGCTATTGTTCCAGGTGAGTCAAGCAGTGTTCCAGCGCCTTTTGAATATGGCGCTGCACGGTCTTCGGAGAGAGGCCCAGATGCTCGGCGATCTCGGTGTGGGTCAATCCGTCGAAGCGGTTGAGCACGAAGGCGTGCCGGCACAGGGGCGGAAGTTCGGCGAGAGCGGCCCGGAACCGCTCCAGGCGTTCGGCGCCGAGCGCGGTTTCCTCGGGATTCGGCGCGGGAGCGGCGAGATGCTCCGCGACATCGTCGATGTCTTCGTGGCTGCGATGGGTTTCCTTGCGCAGGTGATCGACGACCAGGTTGGCCGCCGCCCGGAAAAGAAAGGCGCGCGGCTCGCGGACGGCCGCCGCCGTGGGATAGGAAAGCATTCGGAGGTAGACTTCCTGAGCCAGGTCGGGCGCATCGGATTCGCCCACTTTTCGGCGCAGAAAACCGAGGAGGTCGTCGGCGTAGCGGAAGAACCAATGATGGACGGTGGTTTCGGATAACACGTGTGTCACGGAGGCTGGCTACATCGTTTCGATAACGGCAAATCCTTGCAGCAAGCTCCGTGCCGGGCGGCGGAAGCCCGGAAATTCGCGGCTCGTGCGTCCGGTCGTCGCGACGCTCCTGCGGCAAAAGCCGAAGCGGTGCGGGAATTGACATACTCCGGAAACCGGTCCGCAGCCGGGGCGAAGCTTCCTGCGGCGGTTCAAACCGGGCGTCCGTTGGGGCGACGGCGGTTTAGCCGAATGGCGAAGCGGATAAAAGCCGGATAATCCGAAACGAGGGAAATCTTCTCGGCCGGTCGAGGCGGTCTGTAGCCGTTTCCAGGATAATAGCCCTTCCGGTTCGACGGAAAGCATTCACACCTGAACGGTGAGGAGGGAACCATGAAATTTTCCGATACCGCTGCGGTCGCCGCTTGCTGGCTGGCTTTGCTGACGGGCGCTCAACCGGCGTTCGGCGCCGGATCGGCCGGCCATGCCGAAGCCGGCCATTTCCCCAAGGAGGCGCCTTCCGCCCGGGCCGCTTACGTCGACAGCGTACCGCCCCTGTGGGACAACCTCGGCACGCTGAGCCATAAGATCACGACGAGCAATCCCCGCGCCCAGCGCTATTTCGATCAGGGCTTACGGCTCGCCTACGCCTTCAACCATCTGGAAGCGCAGCGGGCCTTCCGCATGGCGCAGAAACTCGATCCGAAGTGCGCCCTATGTTTCTGGGGCGAAGCCCTGGTGCTGGGGCCGAACATCAACGCGCCGATGGAACCTTCCGCCGCCGGTCCGGCCTGGGCCGCGGTCAGCAAAGCGAACGCCCTCGCCAAGCACGCGAACGCCAAGGAACAGCCCTTGATCGAAGCACTCTCGAAACGCTATGCCAAAAGCCCCGAAGTCGACCGGAAGCGCCTGGACCAAGCCTACGCCGCGGCGATGGGCGGGTTGGCCAGGCGCTTCCCTGGGGACGACGACATCGCCGTGCTGTATGCGGAAAGCCTGATGGACCTCTCGCCGTGGGATTACTGGGAAGACGGAGGCCGCAAGCCCAAGGGGCGCACGGCGGAAATCTTGAAGGTATTGGAGGAGGTACTGGCCAACGATCCCGACCATCCCGGCGCGATTCATTATTACATCCACATGGTGGAGGCCTCCGATCGGCCCGAGCGGGCGGCACCCTACGCGGAACGCCTCGCCGGACTGATGCCGGGCGCGGGACACCTGGTGCACATGCCGGGGCACCTGTATTACCGGCTGGGCCGTTATCTCGACGCGATCGAGGCCAACCGCGCCGCCATCGAAGTGGACGAAGCCTATCTGAAGGAAACCGGCGCCGAGGGCATCTACGCGGAAGGCTATTACCTGCACAACATTCATTTCCTGGTGGTTTCGGCGCAGATGGCGGGCGACGGCAAAACCGCTCTCGCGGCGGCGGAGAAACTGCCCGGCATCATCTCCGACGAGACGGTCCGCGCGGTGCCGTGGCTACAGCCGGTCAAGGCCGCGCCATACTTCGCCCATGTCCAGTTCAGCCTGCCCGAAACGGTCCTGAAGCTGGCCGATCCGGGGCCGGAATTCCCCTATGCGCAGGCCATGTGGCGTTATGCCCGGGGCGTTGCGGCGGCCAAGAGCGCATCGCAGGATGCGCAGGCCGAGCTCGATGCCTTGACGGAAATCGCCCGGACAGCGGATTTTTCCGAATTGACGGACGCAGGCGTTCCGGCGGCGGACATCGTGCGGCTCGCCCAGGAAGTCCTCGCGGCCCGCATCGCCCAGGCCAAGGGCGAACTCGGAGACGCCGCGTCCGCCTTCGAGAGGGCGGCGGTACTTCAGGAAAAGCTGCCGTACATGGAACCGCCTTATTGGTACTACCCGGTGCGCCGGTCGCTGGGCGCGTTGCGGTTTCTCCAAAACGATCCGGCGGGAGCGGAGCGGGAGCTTGAGCTTGCTCTCCGGGAAGCGCCGAACGACGCCTGGGCGCTCTGGGGGCTGGCGGAGGTGTACCGGAAGCGGGGTGACCGAAGCGCCGCGGCGGACGTCGAACGGCGCTTGGCCAAAACCCGCGCCGCCGGCGGCGTGCCCGTCGGGATGGACCGGCTTTGATCGGGCCAAGGCCATTTTCCGGATGCGATTCGCCCCGTCAGCCTGAACACAGCGCCCGTTTCCGCGCCTCCACCTGGAGCCGCACCATGGCGACATGGATCCGTCCCGCCGCGTCGGGCGGATTCCCCGCCAGGTAGCGCTCGGCGGCGGCCTCGATGAAGCGCCCCCGGCGCTCCGCCGGGACTCTCGACGTGTAGGGATGCCAGGCGGTGCGCAGCCAGCCGACGAAGACTTCGCGGCCGGCATGCGTCATGTCCTTGTCGATCAGTTGGACTCGCTCGGCGTCCAATCCCGCTTCATCGAGCCAGCGGTGATAGCTCTCCGCATCGTAAAAGCCGAACGTCGATTCGAACCGTTCGAAATATTCCCGCCATTCGGCATCGCCCCCAACCTCCTCGAACGCCCGGATCAGCGCGGCGGCGGAACCCCGGCCGCCCATCTCCATGCGGC
>Ga0206099_100148_pt1 | contig 8936 bp, 8 predicted proteins | sample S3_2013CmetaT_FD_197230 | JGI IMG/M metagenome (GOLD analysis project Ga0206099, IMG submission 197230) | Metatranscriptome of soil microbial communities from Anza Borrego desert, Southern California, United States - S3_20-13C (Metagenome... | ecosystem: Environmental > Terrestrial > Soil > Desert ...
AAAGGAACCAAAAGAAAGGACACCCGGCGAGCGCCCTGATCCTGCGCGTTTCGCCCGGCACCGGGGGCGACCGAAGGCACCTCCGTGTGCCTCGGTCGCCGCACGCGCTCCCTCGCGTGCCCCTTCGGGCTGTTCCGGCGCCGGGCTCCAATGCTCGGGGCGCTCGAACGGGATTAAGCCGTGTAGCGCCCGCTGGCGCGGACGCTACACCAAATCGGAAAACGCTCTAAAACAATCGTCTGAACCAGGAATCGACGGCTTCCGCCGGGTTCGACGGCTGACCGCACGGCGAAAGCCCGGCCGGAGCGGAACCGGCGACGAACGGATAGCGGACCGCGCCGGGGCAATTCTCGTCCGACCGCAGTCCTGTCGCGCGATCGATCCAAACGAAATCGATGTTTTCGGGCGGCTCCAGTTCAAGCGGCTCCTTGCTGACTTTTTGCATGGTGGACGCCCAAACCGGTAAGGCGCCTTGGGCGCCGGTCAGTTTAGCCGGCTGATTGTCATCGCGCCCGACCCATACCACGCCCAGATAGTCGCCGGTGAATCCCGCGAACCAGCTGTCCCGGAGATCGTTGGTCGTTCCCGTTTTTCCCGCGGTGTCGAAATCGGACGGCAAATAGGCATAGGCGGGTCTTCCGGTGCCGTCGCGCATGACCTCCTGCAAGATCGTATCGACCAGGTAGACCGCCGCCGCATCGATCGATTGCTTAACGCTGAGTCCGTAACGCTGTAAGGTTTTTCCGTCTTGTGAAACCACCGCCTGAATCGCCCGTAGCGGAACCACGAAGCCGTCGCTGGCCAGCGTCTGATACATTTGGGCGACTTCGAAGGGCGTTAGCGAAGCGGTTCCCAGCAACAGCGACGGCACGAGTTCCACCGATTTTTCAACGCCCAGCTTGCGCAAGGTTTCGGCCGTACGCCCGACTCCCACGTCCATGCCCAAATTGACCGTCGCGAGATTGAAGGAATGGGCCAAGGCCCTGTGCAAGGGAACGACGCCATGTTCCTGATTGTCGTAATTTTTCGGCGCCCACGGTCCTCCGCCGGGATTCCGGATGCGGACCGCGCTGTCTTGCAGCGGTGACATCAGCGTGTACCGTTGCGAGTCTTCCAGCGCCGTCAAATAAACGACCGGCTTGTACAGAGAGCCGATCTGCCGTTCCGCATCCAGCGCGCGATTGAATCCTGAATCCTGCGGATCTCTCGATCCCATCAAGGCGGCGATTTCGCCGGTAGCGCGGCGAGTGATCACCGCTGCGGTTTCCAACTGGGTCGTCCGGGTCTGCTTGTCGAGTTTTTTCAGCGTCGTCTCGACGGCGGACTCAAGGTAATGCTGGGCGAATACGTCCAGTGTCGTGAAAAGCTGGAGTCCTTCCGAAGTCAGGTCCTCGGGACGATATTCCTGTTGCAGCTGACGCTTGACCAAATCCAGGAAGGCAGGATAGCGGCTGATGGCTTGATGCGGATTTTTAACTACGTCGAGAGGCTTGGTCTTGGCTTCCTCGGCTTGAGTCTTCGGAATTTGTCCCTGCTCGACCATTTCGTCCAGCACCAGGTCGCGGCGCTTTCTTGCCTTGTCGGGCCATCTGAAAGGATCGTAATAGGAAGGACCCCGCACCAGGGAAACCAAGAGGGCCACGTGGTGCAAGTCCAGTTCCTCCAGGGATCGGCTGAAATAATACTGGCTGGCCAGACCGAATCCGTGTATCGCCCGGGCGCCGTCCTGCCCGAGGTAAATCTCGTTCAGATAAGCTTCCAGGATTTCGTCCTTCGAATAACGCGCCTCCAGCACCAAGGCCATGACCAGCTCGTTGAGCTTGCGCCACCAGGTGCGCTCGGAGCTTAGAAAAAAGTTTTTCACGAGCTGCTGAGTCAAGGTGCTGCCGCCCTGCACGATGGCGCCAGCGCGGATGTTGGCCCACATGGCGCGAAGAATGCCGCGGGCCGATACTCCGAAATGCTCGTAAAAATCCCTGTCCTCCACGGAGAACAGCGCCTTCAAGAGAAGATCCGGCGCCTGATTGAGCTTGATCAGGACGCGGTCTTCCTTCAGGGCAGGGTAAAAAGTGCCGATCTGGACCGGGTCCAGGCGAAGCAGCGGCAGCGGTCCGGATGCCTCGGAGTCGCTCACCGAGCCGATCTGCCCGGCGTCGAATCGCACCCGCACCTGGCGAGAAGTCTCCAACTTATCCCAAAACCGAAAGTCGCGCGTCTTCAGGACAAATTCGTTGCCGTTCCTGAAATAGGTTCCTTGCGAGGACAAGCTCGCATCGTTCCGGTATTTCAGCTGCTCGAGCAGCCATTCGAGCCGGTCGGCGCTCAGTTCGTAACCGGTGAACAGCTCGACCGGGCCGGCGTAGACGCGGGCCGGCAAAGACCAGCGTTTACCTTCGAATTGCTGGCGGACGATATGATCCTCGTACGCCAGATAGCCGACAATGATCGCAATGAGGAAAGGAGAGAAATACAGCACGATCCGCCGGAACGATGCGCCCAGAAAAGACAGGGTGGCCGGCCGTTTTTTGCGCGGCGCCCTGCCGCGTCTGAAGTTTTGCATGGGTTACAAGAATTAACGCCCGTCAAGGCTTGGGGCAAGAGAACAGGACATTCAAACCGCCGATTCTATCAGGCGGCTTGGGTTGACTGGGCGGAATTGGCGATGTCGCCTATGGAAATGGTCGTTTTTTCGAGCAGATGGGGCTCCGGCTTGCCGAGCAAATAGCCCTGAACGTAATCCACGCCCAGCGTTTTCAAAAGGGAAAGAACCTTCGGGCTTTCGACGTATTCGGCGATCGTCTTTTTTCCCAGTTTGCGGGCGATGTCGATCATCGCCTTGACCAGCACCTGGTCCGTTTCATCGTGAAGCAGATTTTTTATGAATTGTCCGTCGATCTTCAAGTAATCGACCGGAAACTTCTTGATGTAATCGAAAGAGCTAAAGCCGGCGCCAAAATCGTCCAGGGCGAAGTGGCATCCCAACGCTCTGATGCGCGCGATCATTTCCCGGGTCTGCTGATAATTTGCGACGGTCGCCGTCTCCGTGATCTCGAATGCGAGCCGGGACGCCGATATCCAGGTCATTTCCAGCTTCTGCCTGATTAGGGGCAGCAGGGACTGATCTTGAAAGGCCACGCCCGACAAATTGACCGTCAGGCTGATATGCGACTGGCTTTCCGGCAGGGAGGCCAGGAAATCGATCGCTTTGTCGACCACCCACAGGTCGATATGGTGAATCAAACCCATGCGCTCGGCCACCGGGATGAACTCTCCCGGCGAGAAGATGTCCGACCGTTTGCCCCGCATTCGGATCAAGGCTTCGTAGTGCGTGATGGCCCCGTCCTTAACCCTGACGACCGGTTGGAAGACCAGGAAAAACCGATTTTCCATCAAGGCTTCCCGAATCAGCGGAATCCACAATATGTCGCTTCGCCGCGTGCAAGCCTCGGTGTCTCTATTGTTGTACAACTGCACCATGTTGCGCCCGTTCGCTTTCGCCGCATAACAGGCTTGATGCGCTTCGGCGATCAACACGCTCGGGTGGCTGGCCGGCCTTCGCGATTCCAGAAGAGCCACGCCGATACTGGCCGAAATGTGATAACTGTCCTGGCCCGTGACGAAGCGAAAGCCGTCCAGCGACTGGCGGAGGCGTTCGGCGACGGACAGCGCCTCCTGCTGCGTTACGTTTTCCAGGAAGATGCAAAACTCGTCGGCGCCGATCCGGGCGGCAATATGATCCGCATCGAGAGTGCCATGCAGCAGGCTGACCGTTTCCACCAGCAGGCGATCGCCGGTTTCGTGTCCCTCGAGGTCGTTGATCATGTTGAACCGGTCCAGATCCAGGTACAGCAAGGCGCCTTCCTGATTGAAGTTCCGGCACCGGTGGATGGCGAGCTGAAGTTTCTTTTCCAGGCTGCGGCGATTGGCAAGGCCGGTCAATTCGTCATGGGCGACGAGGTATCTGAACCGCGCCTCCATGATTTTTCGCTCGGAGAGTTCGTTTAAAAGCTGCTCCTCCTGGCTGCGTCTCAGGTGACGCTCGTTTCTGAGTATCAGACTCATGTTGACCAAGGGGATGAAATCGGGGCCGCGGATCGGCCCGGCAATCAGGCTGACGCCTTGCCTGCTCAATTGAGCCAGGCGGCGCGCTTGCATGTTGTCCAATTCCGCCGATTCTTCGGTGAAGACGATGGCGGGAATGCCGATTCCCTCGTCTATGGACGAAAAAGACAAACAGAACTCGTCGATCTGACAGTCGGGCAGGTTGCTGTTTAGAATGATGAGGCCGATATCTTCGGAGTTCCGCTGGAATTTTCTCAGTTGCTCAAGGAGGTCTTTTCCATTGGAAACGGTTACGAGATTAACGAAGCCGGCTTCCGACAGAATGAGTTCGACGTGGGCGAGATGACGCTCGTTATGCTCGCCGATGATAATCAACTTTTCGCCGAACGGGTTGGTTGGCGTCATGGCACCCGATGAAGACTCGAAGCTTGGTTGGGATGAAAAGTCAATCGAAACTCGCATCGCATGTAAAGCCTTCCCTGAATTAAGATAACTATAGATGCCATTTCCCGGCGTATCAGTCAAATCGAATTAAAGGCAGAATAGCGTTCGATGAGCATGCCAAGAGCATAAAACCATGCAATATGCATCCGCCTCGCTTAGCATCCGCGTTATCCTGTCCGGGAACGTGCAGCTGGCCTCGCCGCCCGACTTGTTCTTGAGGCTCAATGAAGTGCTCGAGAATCCGGGAGCCAGTCTGCGCGACGCCGGGGCGTTGATCGAAAACGATCCGGGCCTCTCCGCGAGGCTGCTTAGAATCGTCAATAGCGCCTTTTATGGAATGCCCTCCAAAATTACCTGCATTCGCCATGCGCTGAATATTATCGGCGTCCGGGAAGTTCGGGATTTGGTGTTGACGACGCTGGTCGTCGATAGATTTTCGACCTTCACGAACAGCTTGATGACAATGAGAGAATTCTGGGCATTGAGCGTGCGCTGCGCATTAACGGCCAAGCTGGTTTCGGGATACCGCCCGGATGGGGAATGCCTGCAAGCGGTATTTCTTTGCGGGCTGTTGCATGAAATAGGGCGGCTGGTCGTTTATCATCGCCTCCCGGAATTAGCCCGCGCCGCAGCCCTGCTGGCGCAATCCGAGAATATAACTTTTCATGAAGGAGAGCGGCGAATCATCGGATTCGACCATTATCAGGTCGGCGCCGAGTTGTCCCGGTTATGGCGGTTGCCGGAAATCATCGCGGCAACCATCGAACACCACGGCATGCCGGAAAACGCGGCCGCTTTCAGCCGCGAAACCGCCTTGATCGCTCAGGCGCAATCTTTTGTCTATTCGCATTACTCCAATCGACGTACGGCGAGCCATTCCGCCGAACGGGATTTTTTCGGCATCGACCTTATCGCGCCGAATGAGCTGATCGAAAAAGTAGACAAGCAGTTCGACGAGGTTTTCAAGCTGATTTATCCGGCTTAAGCAAACCGGTTCTACCCGAGGCGATCCGTTACCAGATCGGCCAGAACGCGAGCATGCTCGGGACTGTCGTTTAGCGCCGGGATCAACCGGTATCGTCCGCCTCCGGCCGCTTTAAAGGCCTCCTTGTTGGCAATGCCGATTTCTTCCAGGGTTTCCAGGCAATCCACGGCAAATCCCGGACAAACCACATCGACCTCCCGAACGCCCCTTTGCGGCAATGCCCTTAGCACTTCGATGCAATAGGGCTGCAACCAGCGTCCCGGACCGAAACGGGACTGAAAAACCACTTGCCAGCCACTTTCCGGAAGCTTCAATTCATTGGCAATCAGCCTGGCGGTCGTGTGACACTGCTCGTAGTAAGGGTCTCCCAGCGAGCGGCTTCGTTCCGGCAAGCCGTGAAACGAGAACAACAGAAATTCCGCTCCCCCATGATCGCGCCAGAAATCCTCGATCCGTTTCGCCACGGCCCGAACGTACGCCGCATCGTCATGATAGTCGCTCACGAATCTCAGTTCGGGAACATATCTCCAACTCGTCAAGACCGAAGTTACGGCGTCGAACGCCGATCCGGTACTCGGCGACGAATATTGAGGATATAACGGCAAAATCAGGATTCCGTCGACGCCGGCGCTCTTCAATTCCTCCAGCTTCTCCAGGACTCCCGGCTTTCCGTAGCGCATCGCCAGCTCTACGACCGTCCGCCCCCCGGTTTTCGCAGAAACCTCGGCGCGCACCGCACGAGCCAGGTCCGAGCTGAGCGCCAATAACGGAGAGCCCCGGTCGGTCCAAATCGAACGGTAGGCCCGAGCCGATTTCGCCGGACGCACCCGCAGAATCGCCCCATGAAGGATCATCCACCAGATCGGCCTCGGTATTTCCACGACCCGGGAGTCCCAAAGGAATTCTTTCAGGTAACGTCTGACGGCAGCCGCGGTGGGCGCTTCGGGCGTGCCCAGATTGACCAGAAGCACGCCCCAGCGGCGGGATTTTCCTGTTTCTGCCACGAAATCCCCGGTCTATTTCCGATTGATAAGATCGAGAAACTCCGAGCGCGTGCTGATCTGCTTGCGGAACAAGCCCAGCATGGATGATGTGGTCATGACCGAGTTTTGTTTCTCCACTCCGCGCATCATCATGCACAGGTGCTTGGCTTCGATCACCACGGCCACCCCCGCCGGATCGATGGCCGTCTGAAGAGCGTCCGCAATTTGCTTGGTCAGCCGCTCCTGGATCTGAAGGCGGCGAGCGTACATCTCCACGATGCGCGCGATCTTGGAAAGCCCGATGACCTTGCCTTTGGGCAGATAGGCCACATGACACTTGCCTATGAACGGCAAAAGGTGGTGTTCGCACAATGAATACAGCTCGATATCCTTCACGATCACCATGTCCTCGGTATCCGCCTCGAAAATGGCGTTGTTGAGGACGCGCTCGAGACGCTGGCCATAGCCGCTGGTGAGGAAGCGAAAGGCCGACGCCGCCCGCTTGGGCGTATCTATCAGCCCTTCTCGGGCAACATCCTCTCCTACGGATTGAATGATTTGGGAAAAAAGATGCTCCATTACGCTCTGCATGATTAATGTCATTAAAGGTAATCGGTAAGTATATCCCGCGGGAATGCGCCATGTCTTTCGCGATCAGGCGCCCATCGAGTTCTCGCAGTGGCGAGCGGCCCGCAAAAGCACGTCCGTTCCCGCATTCGGTTTAGCCGCGTGCTCGCTAAGATGCCGGCGCCAGGCCCGTCCGCCCGGCATGGCGTGATACAGGCCGAGAATATGCCGGGTGATGGCGTGCAAACGTACGCCCAGCCCCAGTTCGGCCTCCACGTACGGCAACAGCGCCTCGATTACTTCGCGTCGAGAGAGGACGGGGCGCCGGTCGCCGAAAAAACGCCGGTCGGCCTCCGCCAGCAAGTACGGCTGATGATAGGCGGCTCGTCCGATCATCACCCCGTCGAGCCTCTCAAGATGCCGCTCCGCTTGGTCCAGGTCGGCGACGCCGCCGTTCAGCACGATTTCGAGCGAGGGATAATCCTTCTTGATCCGTTCGACCACGTCGTACCTTAACGGCGGTATCTCCCGGTTTTCCTTGGGCGACAAGCCCTTGAGCCAGGCTTTCCGGGCATGAACGATAAAGGTGCGGCAACCGCCGGACGATACCCTGTCGATGAAGCGCGCCAGATCTTCGTAGGAATCTTGCTCGTCGATGCCGATCCGGGTCTTGACCGTTACCGGAAGCGATACGGCGCCGGCCATCGCCGCCACGCACTCGGAAACCAATTCGGGCTCGGCCATCAGGCAAGCCCCGAACCGGCCATTCTGCACCCGGTCGCTCGGGCATCCTACATTGAGATTGACCTCATCGAACCCGTAAGTCTCGGCAATTCGCGCGCACTCCGCGAGGTCGGCGGGATTGCTGCCGCCCAGTTGAAGCGCCAAAGGTTTTTCATCGGGATGAAACTTCAGCAAATGGTCGCGATTTCCATGCAAGATCGCGCCGGTCGTCGCCATCTCGGTATAAAGCAGCACCCGCCGCGAGATTAGACGCGCAAAATAGCGAAAATGCCGATCCGTCCAATCCAGCATGGGAGCTATGCTCAAAACTCTTTGCATAGGGGTAATCGTCTTAATAATCAGTGGCGTAGTTGAAATCCGGGCCAGAGCAGAGGCGGCCGCGCGAGTATTTCTATGCCTTAAGGTTTCACGACCTTTTGGGGCAGGAGGTAGTCCGCATCGCCGCGAAGGACTTTATCACCTGAGTACGGGACAAAAGAGCTTGGCCATGATGCCAAGGCGTGTCGAAAGGAATCATGAGCCATTCTGGAGTTGCCGTCACCCTCCTCAAAGCGGCTTGAGCCGAACATCTCGCCTGAGATGGCGTCCGCTTGACGTTTCTCGCCCAGTTCTTGCCGGCCCTCTTCAAGGTCAAGAGCGTCAATCTCGCCGAACTGGCCCAAGGGTTCTAAGGACCTGCCCAAATCGCTTCCCATCACAAACGCTTGCAGCGGTTCTTCCGCTCTTTCAAGATCGATTATGACGTCCTCGCCCGTTTATTGGTCCGACTGTTCCCGGTGGGCGAAGCTCCCTGGTATGTGACCCTGGATCGCACGCACGGGAAATTCGGTAAGACCGACCTCAACTTCCTGATTCTGGGGATCGCCCACCAAGGTATGGCCCTGCCGGTGCTGGGAGGGTTCTGGACAAACCTGGCCATTCCGATACCGAAGCGCGCATGGCTTTGATGCAGCGCTTCCTGGCGGACTGAGCGTTCGTCGGCGAGGACTGGTTGCAGTGGCTCCAGGTCCACGCGATTCCGTTTTATCTTCGTCTGAAGCGGAATACCCTGATTCCCAATGCTTGGAATATGGTGTGGCTAGACTATTCCGGACACACACGCTCAACCAGAAGTGAGTCCCTATGACAGAGTCAAGAAAAGTGAGTCCCTA
>Ga0206099_100158_pt1 | contig 8390 bp, 9 predicted proteins | sample S3_2013CmetaT_FD_197230 | JGI IMG/M metagenome (GOLD analysis project Ga0206099, IMG submission 197230) | Metatranscriptome of soil microbial communities from Anza Borrego desert, Southern California, United States - S3_20-13C (Metagenome... | ecosystem: Environmental > Terrestrial > Soil > Desert ...
AACCCAACTTCATTTGGTCAAAGCGTTCATCCTCCTGTTCCTGATGGCGGATATACGCCCGAACCATGGCCTCGTCCAAACCCACCGTGGACACGAAATACCCTCTTGCCCAAAAGTTCTCGCCGGTGAAGTTCCTCTGCCGACCGCCGAACTGCCTGGCGATTTGGATCGCACTCTTACCCTTGATGTAGCCCACCACATTCGAAACCGCATACTTCGGCGGAATGCTGATACACCTATGAACATGGTCGCCCATCAGGTGACCTTCCACAATTTTCGATTCCTGGTGCCCGGCGAGCTCATGAAATATCTCCCCAAGATGCCGTTTGAGCACCCCAAAAATCTGTTTCTTCCGCCGCTTCGGGATGAACACGACGTGATACTTACAATCCCACCGGGTATGGCAAAGACTCTGGTACTCTTTCATGGTGAACCTCTTTCTCTTGGTCGAGATTTCAGGTTCACGATGACCGTTGTACAGGTCAAACCCCGGTGAGTCCCCCGGCAAAGCCGGGGGCTTACCTCAATGAGTTAGGCGTAGACGCCGAATAACCGATTCACCAAGCTCGCCTCGGTCCCGCCACCAATGGCGTCGATCCAAAAGTCGAACTGGCGCTTCCGGAACATGCGCATCACCTCGAAGCCCTTGATCGTGGCATACGCCGTTCGCATCGTCTGAAAGCCGAGGGTCGGCTTGATCAAGCGCTTCAGTTTGCCGTGATCGGACTCGAGGCGATTATTCAGGTATTTCACTTGCCGGTGGAGGCAGTCCGTCGGCAGCAGACCTTCTTTCTTCAGTTCGCGAATGGCTTCGCCGTAGGCCGGGTTCTTGTCGGTGTTGATCTTGCCTGGCCGGTAGGGCTTCGAGCGCTTCAGCGCCTTGGCCAGGAAACGCTTGGCGGCCTTGGCGTTTCGGGTCTCTGACAAGTAAAAGTCGAGGGTGCGGCCCTCCTTGTCGATGGCGCGGAACAGGTATTTCCACTGGCCGCAGACCTTGATGTAGGTCTCGTCCACGCGCCAGCTCAAGCTCAGGCGGTTCTGGTACCAGAGGGTGCGCTTCTCCAATTCGGGCGCGTAGCGCTGTACCCAGCGATAAAGCGTGGCGTGGTCCACGGCGATGCCGCGCTCCGCCATCATTTCTTCCAAGTCGCGGTAGCTGATACCGTACTTGCAGTACCAGCGCACACACAGCAGGATCACTTCGGGCGCAAAGTGCCGCCACCGGAATACAGGATCCATAGCTGACCTCTTATGCTGCGCCCACTCGAGGTTATCCTCGCTCGACGACAAAGTTTTTGCAACAGAGCCTCTTTGGAGATCTCGGCTTTCATGCCGAAACCGGTGATCCGCTCAATCTGAAAGTGTGCCGCCGCGACGACTGGAACTCGCGCATGCTTATCGAGACGGTGTATTCGATGCTGACCCTGGTCTGCCATTTCAAAAAGGTGATGCATCGCGTGGCGGACTACTTTCAAGCTCGCTTGGCTTTCACCGTGGCGCTGTTCAACGTGCTGGTCCAATGGCAGGGCTGGCAGGTGGATGAGGATGGATTCTCCCCCCCTGTCCATCGCTGAATTCAGCCTATAACCCAGAAACTAGAACCACTGGTTAATAAGCTACGTTACTCTGTCTTCATGACAACTTCCGGTATCCCATATAAGCGCCGGCTTCACAACGCCTCTAATATGCTCACTTACCAATTCACTCTCAGGTTCACGATCCGCAATTTGAAAGGACAACACACGTTTGATTAGATGATGTCTCACCATCGGGCGCCCCAGAGTAACCAGCCCTACACTCAAATAAAAGGTTCCGCTGATAAACAGCTTACCAGGAATAGTTACCGAGATTGAGTACGTACCTGCTTGGTAAAGCATACTAGGTCCGTAATCGGAAAATACCACTGTTTCTTCATAAATCCCTTTACGAGGGCCGCAACGGACAGCGACAAAACCTGAAATACGTTCCTGATTTTTAACGAAAAACCTTATGTCAATTCGTATAGGCTCGTCACGAAAAAATCCGAACCCAGGATTCTCGGTAGTATCATACAATGCGACTTGGAGAATTGCTGCACTGCTAGTATCCCTTTCACCAATGTCGTCTCCGATCATTACTATAGATGGAACTTCTGCACCGTCAATTACGTTCACTCTGTTCATCGAGTTCGGCGCATTTTGTATCTCTCCCTGATGTTTATTGGACCCGCCGAATGCTTCCTTCGGAGCGGCCTTTTGAGATTCGGATGGTAATATGAAAACCGCATTTGTACGATTTAGATAATCACGTATAACATCGTCTGATGATCCAAATGCCCGCAGTTGCCCTTTTTCCAGCCACATTACGCGATCACAAAAACGGAGAATCGCATCCATACTATGACTAACAAATAGGACTGTCCTGTGTTCAACCGCCATTAGATCGCTCATTCTTGACAAAGATTTACGACGGAACTCCGCATCTCCAACCGATAAAACTTCATCGACCAGCAAAATATCACCAGTCACGTGTGCTGCTACAGCGAAAGCCAAACGTGAATACATACCACTAGAGTAATGGCGGACAGGCATATCGATGAACTCAGCTACGCCTGAAAAATCGACAATCTCGTCAAATAAATCATCCACTTCGTATTTGGAGAGTCCGAGGATAGAGGCATTAAGATAAATATTCGCTCTTCCCGTTAAATCGGGTTGGAAACCCGTGCCCACCTCGAGGAGGGAATTGACGCGTCCGCGAATCCTTACTTCGCCAGTGGTAGGAGCAACTATTCGGGCTAATATTTTTAATAGGGTACTCTTGCCCGCACCATTCGGGCCAATGATACCAACAGCCTCACCTCGCCTAATCTCGAAATCCAAATCTCGCAACGCCCAAAAATTACCTTGACTTTGTTGACGGCGAAAAACCGGGATGATCGAAATTCCGGGAGATTTTGAAAATCTCTTTCCTAGGCCATACGCAGTTATCGCAATGTTGGTCATGATACCATCTCCGCCAATCGCTCTTCATAGCGAAGAAAGATCAATACCCCTAAAGCAGTGACAAAAAGCGTGGACAATGCTGATAGCCCCCAAACAGCATAATCTACCGATTCCCCACCAAACAGAACATTACGGAAAACTTCCAGCGGTCCTACCATTGGGTTGAAAAAAGCATAGGCCTGCCGATATTCAGTTGGTACAATTCGTAGAGAAAAGATTACCGGTGACATAAAAAATGCCAGATAAAGAGCAAAATCCAACATCCTTTCAAAATCCTTGATTGCTGCACTCAGAACCGAGAACAAGAAGCCAAAACCTAAAGCCAAAAAAGCAACATGCACTACTAACAATGGCATCATAAAAATATGCCAATTTGGCAATCGTTCGAAATACAACATAAGCGGAATAATGGCGAAAAGCTGTAATCCCAGATCAAACAGGCGCGCGATGACTGGCACTAACGGGGTGATCAATCTCGGATAATATACTTTGGTCAGTAAACCTCGATACCGATATAGGCTCCTGCTAGACTGCTTAGTAGCGTCAACAAAGTACCACCAAAGAATTAGTCCGCCAAATACGTACAGTGCATATGGAACGGTTTCCCCCATTTGCGCATTCGATTTGTTGCGTATAAATACAATGACCGCCACAAAAATTAACGGACGCGCAAAAGTCCAAAAGATGCCTAACGCAAGATCGGCATATGGCAATAGCGCCGCCGATTTGATCAAATTCCACAGCATGAATCTTGCTTTCCCGATCTCTGATATCTGGGCAGCGATTCCACGACTACGAGGCCTGATAACAATTTCTTCCGGCAATTTCATTGATTAATTAAGAACTCTTCAATCCTCCGGCAAAGCCGGAGCTTTTGGTGGCGAACCCCGCAAAGGGGTCGGTTCATGAGCCGCCCAAAACGGCTACCTATAGAAGCAGCTTCATCTGCACATATCGGGCATCTTCCTCCTCCTCTTGGCTGCGGATGCGCTTTCACGCCACAGTTTATCCAACCCCAACTTCGACACGAAGGCTCCCTCGCCCAGAAGTTTTCTCCCATAAATCTTGCACATCCTATCAAACTAAACCGCCCCGGATTTCCCGGAGACCGGTTTAGTTGAGTCAGGCCGCGCGGGCCAACTCACGCTGCTGGCGATCATACGCCATTTCCAATTCCGCCAGCGGGATATGGCCGATCGGCTCCAGCAACCGGCGGCGATTGAACCCATCCACCCATTCCAAGATCGCATACTCGACGGCATCGAGGTGACGCCAAGGTCCCCGGCGGTAAATGATCTCCGTCTTGTACCGCCCGATGATCGTCTCGGCCAGGTCGTTATCGTAGGAATACCCCATGCTGCCTACCGACGGCAGGGCGCCCGCTTCGGCCAGGCGCTCGGTGTAGCGGATCGAGAGAACTGGCGGCCCTGGTCGCTGTGATGAATAACCCCGGCGGCTCCAGAACGCGCCCAAAGGGCTTGTTCCAAGGCATCCAGAACCAGATCGGTGTTCATCGACCCGACATCCGCCAGCCGACAATCCGATGCGCGAACACGTTCACCACGAAGGCTGTATAGACCAACCCACGGGGGAGACATGCAGGTGAGTAGACCGAGGGAGTTACACCCCCGGCCCTCTCAGAACCGGGCGTGAACCTCTCGGCTCATCCGGCTCTCATCTGTTTCCAAACAGAAGCCATCGCCGATCCATGGAACCGTCCGTAGTAGTGGAGCCATCCCCGAAGCACCGGGTTGAACATGAAAGAGAGATCGCGAAGCTCCTTGTCACACTTCAACTGGAGATGCCATCCCCGGATGGTTTGCCGCATCACCTTGAGGGCGTCCCGGCTGACCGCAGGCGCGAAGTTCACGTAAATCCGGCCATATTTGTCCATCGCTTTCCGCGGTCGAAACGTATAGCCCAGGAATGTGAACGCCGTAGCCGGATAGTCTCCCGGTCGATTGATATCCTTGCAGTAGACGATCCGCGTTTTCTCCGGGTGCAATTCCAAACCACATTGTCGAAAACGCTCGCCGATCCTTCGCAGCGCTAGCTGTGCTTGCGCTAAGCTCTTGCAATGGACCACCTCATCGTCGGCATAGCGGCAGAACCGCACACTCCGCAGATGTTCGGCGACCCATCAGTCGAAGGCATAGTGCAAGAACAGGTTGGCCAGCAACGGGCTTACGACACCGCCTTGCGGCGTGCCCTTCGTCCGCTCAATCTGTTGACCTTCCGCCGTTTCCAAGGGTGCTTTGAGCCAGCGCTCGACATACAGCAGCACTCAGGGAGTTTGGCAGTGCTTGCGAACTGCCCGTACCAGCAATTCATGGTCGATATTGTCGAACAGTCCTTTGATGTCAAACTCGACCATCCAGTCGTACTCCCAACAGCGTCGCCGGACCAAGGCAATCGCATCATGCGCCGAGCGCCTGGGTCGGTAACCGTATGAGTTCCGGTGAAACACCGGTTCCAGTTTCGGCTCGATCACTCGCTTTACGACGGTCTGCGACACGCGGTCGGCAACGGTAGGGATCCCCAGCAAGCGCATTTCCCCTGATTTCTTCGGTATCGGCACGCCTCTGATCGGCGGCGGAAAGTAACTGCCGGAGCAGAGTCGATTCCAGAGCTTGTACAGGTTGTCGCCCAATCGTTGTTCGAAGATTTCAATAGTTTCCCGATCGATACCGGCTGCTCCTCCATTGGCTTTTACACATTGGTAAGCTTCCCAAACCCAGGATTTGGGAATGTCGTATGGCTTGGTCATGACGTTAGGCTCCTCCTGCTTGCGCAGTTGACCCAACACCTTAACTGGATGACGCGTCCCCTTCGCTCCACCACCATTACAGCGGCTTCAACACTACTACGAGTCGCTCCGTTCCTTGATGGCGCATCGGTACTGTCGGCCTTGCCTTTCGGGCTTGTACCTCTCCCTTCACGTCGTCGCCCAAGGTTCCCGCAGTTCAACGTAAGAGCCCGTATCACGCTCACGCTGCCTCTATGCCGGACACCACGAGGGCCGTAATCAGGTTTCGCCTCCGCTAATCCCGGAGCAACATCACTCCCGGTTTTGATGTCATCTGAGTACTTTCGACACTTGAACGGCAGTTCACGGTTGTTCGTCTTCGTTGATCCACACCTGACGCCTCGGGGCGCCTTTTCCGTAACGCTCGCGACCTACGCTTTTGACGCACGCCGCTTATGGTGGTTTGCAACCTGCTCCTGCAAGCCGATTGCGAGGGGCCGATCCTCATCTCTTACGCCGCTTGCTGCGGCACACTGATATCCGTCACCCACACTTGGCCAGGACGTGCCGGGGTGAAATTCTGGTTCAGTAGGTTCTCCGCCACCAGTAGGCTGTGATTCAAGTGCGTCATGCCTTGAATTTCCTCACCTGTTTGCAGCGCAAACCCAGCTTTCACCAGCGTCGCTTGATCCTGCCGATCCCGGCCCGGAAACCGTCCGCGGCCAACTCCGGTTGAGCCGGACAATCTCCGCCGCTTGTTTGGCCTGTACCGCACCCGCTCCGGCTTGCTGGCGATAGCGAGCCAGCCAGTTGTGAATCAGACTGTCGCCAACCCCCCAATTCCCGTGCCACCGGCGCCACCGCATGTCCTGAAAGCACACGCTTGACTGCTTGTTCCTTAAACTCCGCCGTATACCGACGGCGGCGCTGTTTCTCTTTCGAACTCGCTGAACACCTCCAAGGCTTAACCCTCATATTGGGGTGTCTACGGAAGCGTAGCAAGATCACCTAGCCACAACTCAGGTTTGTAGGCTGCTTCTAAGAGTCTATCGTGGACTACGGACAACTATCCTGACACAGGATGGCGTCGTATTCACGCATCTCTACTCTCATTGCTCATCAATCATGTCACCTTTTCCCAAGTGATAAATGTTGCCGGGTTATAGTCCAAACCGATCATGTTTACATCACAATTTAAGATCTTAATTAGACCCTCGTTTTGTAGCTTCTGCAACAAAGGCCAAAGATTCTCATTATAATGAAGTTCAAGACATCTTGTACGATGTGATTGACTAACCTCGCTCAGCGAGCCGTCTAGCTGAGTTTGCCAACCGATTGGCTCAAAGTGAATTCCAGTTACATCTTGACCTAGCTCCAATGCTGCTCGGATACAATCTTCATGGATTTGAGAAACCTGCTCCACCGAATGGGCTGTCAGCAAGATCGTGTGACCGTCATCTACTGGGATGGTACTATAGTCCGGAGCAAGATAATCAAAAAAGCAAGTCTCCAAACGGAACATCGGCTCAAGTGCTGCGAGCATCAGTGAACACTTGCGCCCTTCCTCTTCGAGTTCACAAGCATAATAAGTAGCGTCGTAAGGCCCGCCATTGAGAAATACGTTACATAGATGTTCTCCCCAGCCACTCCCTGTTTCAATAATTTTAGTGGTTTGTGCTCGCACAGCCGAGAGAACGGCTTCAAATACCGCACTTCGGTAGGATGCTGCAGCCGGTCGCCATGGCAAATCTATAAACTTGTCATTAAGTACCCATCGTCGGCTATTAAGTCCCATCCCTCGCCTGTTTTCCTCAATCCCACGAACAATTGACAATACCCTCATTAAATTGGTTTCACCTGACTCTACTACCTGCTGAATAAGCAGCATACGCTCACGCCACACATGGTCATAACCTTTTTTTCCGATTGCGGCATGATAGCCAGCAATACGTTGCCGTACTATATTTCCATCAAGCGGGCACACAACGATCTCGTGTATCCTCTCGATTACATCCTGGCCTGTACTGCCTGTCAGCGCCGTTCCCGCCTCAAATAGGCTGCGATACTTTCGTTCAACATCTGCAAGTTTCCTGGAGAGCGCCTCGATCTGCTCACAGCTCTTCGCGTGTCTTTCTCGTTCGAGTTTAAGCTTGCGAATTGTCGACCGTAGTTTCTCCTGCAGCTCAGGATCACCGTTATCAATAGCGGTATCCGCTGTGGAATTTTCTGACTCAAAATGCATATTGTAGTCTCCGAATAAAGGTATTGAGTAATTAGGGAATGATCAGATCGAGATTATAACGGAAGCTTCATGGTAATCCCCCCGGAATTAGGGCGATCAAAAGTAGAGCTACGCGGCCATGGTGAACCGCCCCGGGAATTCCGGAGGCTCATGGGTGTGAGTCACGCCGCCATAGCGGACTCGGTGAGTTGGCGGTAATAAACCGCTTCGGCTTCGGCCGGCGGGATGGGGCCGATGAATCCCAACAGCCTCCGATGATTGAGCCAGTCCACCCAGGTCAATGTGGCCCATTCTACTGAGCTTGACTGCGTTTTCCGGATACCAACGGCGCGCTCATGCCGCCAACTTGTGCTCCATGATCCAGACAGCGTAATGCTCCGCCGGACTGCGGTAGCCTAACGCGGAGTGACGGCGTCTC
>Ga0206099_100160_pt1 | contig 8226 bp, 15 predicted proteins | sample S3_2013CmetaT_FD_197230 | JGI IMG/M metagenome (GOLD analysis project Ga0206099, IMG submission 197230) | Metatranscriptome of soil microbial communities from Anza Borrego desert, Southern California, United States - S3_20-13C (Metagenome... | ecosystem: Environmental > Terrestrial > Soil > Desert...
CCGTGGTAGAGGTTGCCGCCGCGATCGAATACGACCTGATCGATCCCCTGTGCCTTTGCTCGTTCTGCAATCAACTGTCCGACTCTCACCGAGGCATCACAGTTGCGACCTGTTTCAACTTCCGATCGAACATCGGGTTCCAACGTGGAAGCTGCTACCAGGGTATGGTGTTGCGAATCGTCGATCACCTGGACATAGATATGCTGATGCGATCGAAAGACAGCCAACCGGGGACGTTCCGCAGTGCCAAATACTTTGCGACGAACGCGACGATGGCGGCGTTTGATTGATTCTTTGCGAGTCAGTTTCATTACTTCTTACCTGCCTTTCCAGCCTTACGTCTGACGGCTTCACCTGCGTAGCGAATGCCTTTACCCTTATAGGGTTCCGGGGGACGAACCGCACGAATTTTGGCGGCGGTATTGCCCACGTCTTCTTTGTTAATTCCAGACACAATCACGTTGGTATTGTTTTCTACAGCAAGCTGAATGCCTTCGGGCGGTTCAATTTGCACCTGATGACTGTATCCCACGTTGAGGATCAGATTGCGTCCCTGCACTTGGGCACGATAGCCCACCCCTTGAATCTCCAGCCGCTTGCTGAATCCCTGCGACACCCCTTCGACCATGTTGGAAACTAGGGTGCGCGAGAGTCCATGACGCTGGCGGGCAGCGCGAGAGTCACTTCGGCGTGCCACCGTAATTGTGCCGTCTTCCTGAGTCACTTCGACTTCAGCAGGCAGGACGCGAGCCAATTCGCCCTTCGGACCTTTGACCTTCACTTCCTGTCCGTCGATCGTCACATCAACCTTTGCCGGAAGCGTGATTGGGCGTTTACCAATTCGAGACATGACAGTTTCTCCTGATTAAAGTGAGTTGTAATCTAAAAACTGCCTTACCAGATGTAGCAAAGCACTTCACCGCCGAGTCCCTGACGACGCGCATCGCGATCGGTCATGATGCCGCTGGACGTTGAAATGATCGCAATGCCGATGCCGCCCAACACGCGAGGTAAATCCTTCCGGTTGGAGTAAACGCGCAGTCCGGGCTTACTGACCCGCTTCAGAGTGTTGATAATGGGACGACGGTTTTTGCCCTTGTATTTGAGGGAAAGCACCAGCATCCGCTTGATCCCTTCTTCCTGCTCTGTAAAGTCAGCAATAAATCCTTCCGAGCGCAGCACTTCAGCAATGCTTCGCGTCATTTTGGTCGATGGAACTTCTGTTGTTTGATGCCGCGCCATTGTCGCATTCCGAATGCGCGTCAGCATATCTGCAATGGTATCGTTAGCCGCCATAGCTTCCTCTTGATGAAATTGCCTCAGATATCCCGGAAGGGCATCCCCAGTTCCTTAAGTAAGGCACGACCCTCTTCATCGGTCGTCGCAGTCGTGGTGATAGAAATGTCCATCCCGCGAATCTGGTCGATGTTGTCGTACTCAATCTCAGGAAAAATAAGCTGTTCGCGCACGCCGAGCGTGTAGTTACCGCGACCGTCAAAACTTTTTGGACTGATGCCTCGGAAATCGCGAATTCTGGGTAACGCCAGATTGATCAGGCGATCGAGGAACGAGTACATCCGGTCGGAGCGCAGCGTCACCATCATGCCGACGGGCATTCCTTTGCGGATTTTGAAACCTGCGATCGCTTTTGTGGCGCGAGTCACAACTGGCTTTTGTCCGGTAATCCTCGCGATTTCGTTCAGCGATGCTTCCAGTGCCTTTGCGTTAGACGATGCTTCGCCTAAACCCCGGTTCACTGTCACTTTGACTAATTTAGGAACCTGATGAATGTTCGTGTATTTGAACTGTTCCATCAGCTTAGGCACTACTTCGTCTTGATAGCGTGCCTTGAATTTGTTTACCATGGGTCTCTCTCCATAAATTCCCTGGTCTTGGTCAGGGATATTTCTTGTAAAGAATCAAACACTAATCGATGATTTCCCCAGTCTTCTTCAGCATTCGCACCTTCTTGCCATCCGTGTTGACGGTGTAGCAGATGCGGCTTGCCACTTTTTGCTTGTTGGAATACAGCATCACGTTCGAGCTGTGGATCGGAGCTTCGATCGTTTGAATCTGCCCCGACTCACCCTCTTGCTGGGGTTTGATGTGCTTCGTCTTGACGTTAACGCCCTGCACGATCACCTGGCTGGTTTCGGGAAAAGCTTTCAGAATTTCACCTACTTTGCCTTTCTCTTTTCCAGAAATGATCTGGACGGTATCGCCTTTCTTGACGTGCATTTTGTAGCGAACCTTGGTTCCTTTCTTCATCACAGCACCTCTGGAGCCAGCGAAATAATCTTGGTGAAGTTCTTATCGCGCAGTTCGCGGGCAACCGGACCAAACACACGGGTTCCTCTGGGGTTTCCTTCAGCGTTGATGATCACGGCGGCGTTATCATCAAACCGGATGCTCATGCCGCTATCACGACGCAGACCCTTTCTGGTTCGTACGACGACTGCCCGTACCACGTCCGACTTTTTAACCGCCATGTTCGGCAGCGCATCTTTCACCACGGCAATAATCACGTCACCTACGTTGGCGTAGCGACGGTTGCCGCCGAGAACGCGGATACACATCAGCTTTCTTGCGCCGCTGTTGTCCGCCACATTGAGATAGGTCTCTTGCTGAATCACAGTTCGTCTCCCTCTTAATCCTCAAATAAACAGGTTCAACTAATCACGTTCACCGTTAATTACGCGCTAGTCGTGCCACCGAGGATATCTACGACCGTCCAGCGTTTGGTGCGGCTCAGCGGGCGTGTCTCCTGAATACGAACGCGATCGCCCACTTTGCACTTATTTTCTTCGTCGTGTACCTTGAATCGCTTGGTGCGAACCATGATTTTTTTGTACTTCGGGTGGGGCGATCGGTTTTCTACCGCGACCACAACGGTCTTGTCCATTTTGTCGCTAACGACCAGACCAACTCTCTCTTTCACCGCCATTGCTTATTTCTCCTCGCTTGCAGGCTGGGACTCAAGGGATGATTGCGCTGCTGCAAGTTTCCGTTCATGTTCCACCGTCATAAGCTGCGCTAAACGATGGCGCAGATGCTTAAACTGATGCGGCTTCTCTAGACGACGGGTTGCCTTTTGAAAGCGCAACTGGAACAGCTCTTTTTTCACCGAGGCGATCTGGTCACTAATGTCCTGATCACCCATTTCTCTTACTTCGTCGATTTTAGGCAGAGCCATGATTACGACTCCTCCGCTTCGCGCATGATGAACTTCGTTTTAATCGGCAGCTTAAAGGATGCCAGACGCATCGCTTCGCGGGCAGTGGCTTCAGGAACACCCGCAATCTCGAACAGAATCCGACCCGGCTTCACGACTGCCACCCAGTATTCCGGGTTTCCTTTACCAGATCCCATCCGGGTTTCTGCCGGGCGCATTGTCACGGGCTTATCCGGGAAAATCCGAATCCAGATTTTTCCACCCCGGCGAATGTAGCGGGTCATGGCTCGTCGGCTTGCCTCGATTTGACGCGAGGTAATCCAGGTGGGTTCGAGGGCTTGCAGGGCGAAATCACCAAAGTTGATTTCATTGCCTGAAGTGGCTAACCCTCTCATCCGTCCGCGCTGCTGCTTGCGGAATTTAGTTCTTCTAGGACTTAACATCTTGAGTACCTTTGATCAGATGTAGGAGTTCTGTTTAACCTTCGTTCGAGCGGTCTTCGTACTGCTGACGACGACGGGGCTGACGACGACGGGGCTGGTTTGCAGGAGCAGATGCCGGAGCCACTTCTTCCTGTCCAGGAATAATCTCGCCTCGGAACACCCAGACCTTGATGCCCAGAATCCCGTAGATGGTTTGAGCCGTCTTATAGGCAAAATCAATGTCTGCTCGCAGCGTATGAAGGGGAACCTTGCCTTCGCGGGTGTATTCCGTCCGCGCAATCTCTGCCCCGTTCAGACGACCGCTCACCTGAATCTTGATTCCCTCGATTCCAGCCCGCTGCGCCCGTTGGATAGCCTGACGCACAACACGACGGAAGGAAACCCGACGCTCAAGCTGCTGTGCCACGTTTTCTGCAATCAGAGCAGCATCGGCATCGACTCGCGCCACTTCCACCACATTAATCCGGATCTGGCGGTTGCTGTCGCCCAGCGCCTTTTGCAGGTTGGTTCGCAGTTCCTCGATCCCCTGTCCACCCCGACCGACGACGACGCCCGGACGAGAGGTATGAATTTCGAGGTCAATCTGATCCGCTTTGCGCTCAATCCGAATCATGGAAATGCCCGGACTCTCAAGGCTCTTGAGCTTCATCGGGTTCTTTTCCAGGAAGTTGCGGATCGTGTAGTCCTCCTGAAGCAGTTTTGGATAGCGACCCGCATCGGCAAACCAGCGAGACTTGTGCTCCTGGGTAATGCCGAGACGAAAGCCGACTGGATGAATTTTCTGTCCCACGGTTTGTCCTCGTAATAGTCAGAAAGTATGAATTGCAAGTCTTAGCCTTCGATCTAGTCCGCAGATTCGCCTGGGGCGACGGCGATCGTAATATGGCAGGTCGGCTTGCGGATTTGATAGGCACGCCCTTGAGCACGGGGACGGAATCGCTTCAGTACAGGTCCCTGATCCGCAAATGCCTGAGTGATTACGAGGTCAGTAGGGGTATACCCAACGTTATGTTCAGCGTTCGCAACCGCAGAGCGAAGCACTTTTAGCACTGGGTCGCAGGCACGATAAGGCATAAATTCCAGGACAATCAGGGCTTCCCGGTAGGAGCGTCCCCGAATTTGATCCAGCACACGACGCACCTTATGGGGCGACATCCGGATATAGCGGGCGACAGCTTTTACTTCATCAGAACTAATGGTTGGCATCGTTTTCTCCTAGCTTCTAGCGATAAGTTTCTATTGAACTAAGACCGACTAGAGCGGCTATTTTTTTTATCGACGGGCTTTCTTATCGCTTTTCGCGTGACCCCGGAAGGTGCGAGTCGGCGCGAATTCTCCGAGCTTATGACCGACCATTTGCTCTGTCACATAGACCGGAACGTGCTGTCGTCCGTTGTGTACGGCGATCGTGTGTCCGATCATTTGAGGCAGAATCGTCGAAGCTCTCGACCAGGTTTTGATCACCTGCTTGTCGCCCTTGGCGTTCAAGTTTTCAACTTTTTTAAGCAGGTGGTCAGCAACAAACGGACCTTTTTTAAGCGAGCGAGACATGGCTACCAGTTAACCTTGTGATGAACGTTAGACGGAACAAAAAGAGCGATACATACTGCGTTCGGGCTGTTCTTAGACAAGAGGTTGACCGAACGCAGATGCGAATTATGCCTCCCGTCCGCCCCGACCCCGCTTCGAGGTACGACGACGACGGCGGACAATCAATGAATTGCTCAGCTTCTTCTTCTTGCGAGTCTTCGCGCCCAGAGCAGGCTTACCCCAAGGCGTGACCGGACCGGGACGACCGATCGGCGCACGTCCTTCACCACCACCGTGCGGGTGATCTACCGGGTTCATCACGCTGCCTCGCACTTCCGGTCTGCGTCCTTTCCAGCGAGTGCGACCCGCTTTACCCAGGCTCACGTTTCTGGCTTCCGCGTTACCCACCTGACCGATCGTGGCATAGCACTCGCGGCGAATTAGGCGAACTTCTGTCGAAGGCAGACGCAGGGTGACATAGTTGCCTTCCTTTGCAACGACCTGTGCGCCAGTGCCTGCTGCCCGCACAATCTGACCGCCCTTACCGGGAACCAGTTCAACGTTGTGAACTGTCGTACCCAGCGGCATATTGCCCAAGGGCAGCGCGTTGCCGATTTCAAACGGAGCCTCAGGACCAGAAATTACCGTTGCGCCCACTGCCAGATTGGCCGGATGCAGGATGTACCGCTTCTCACCGTCCTGGTAGTACAACAGCGCAATTCGAGCGTTCCGGTTGGGGTCATACTCGATCGCCGCGACCTTCGCAGGAATATTGTGCTTGTTGCGGTAAAAATCGATGATGCGGTAGAGCTTTTTATGTCCACCGCCCCGGTGACGAGTAGTGATTACGCCCCGGTTATTGCGTCCCTTTTTCCGATGGACGGATGTCGTTAGCGATTTTTCCGGTTCAGACTTCGTGATTTCAGCGAAATCAACGACTACCCGCTGACGGGTTCCGGGTGTATAAGGTCGATAGCTACGAATACCCATAATTTAAAATCCTCAGAGGCTAGACTTCGGGGAAGAGCGTAATCGAGTCACCCTCTGCCAGAGTCACGATCGCCTTCTTGTAGTGAGGGCGATTGCCCTGGAACCGTCCGACACGACGCGCTTTATAGGGAGGGACTTGCGTATTGACCTTTATGACCTTGACATCAAACAGTTCTTCGATCGCCGCTTTAATCTGATATTTGTCAGCTTTAGGGGAAACCTCGAACACATACTTGTTCTGTTCCAGCAGCAGAGTCGCCTTCTCCGTAATTAGGGGACGGCGGATCAAATCTGGAAGAGCGCGAGAATCAATCTTCACCGTAAACCTCCTGAATCTTGGCGATCGCAGACTGGGTAATTACAATCTTGTCTGCGTTCAAAATGTCAAATATGTTGAGGTTGCTTGCCGTGATCAGCCGGAGGCGATCGATATTGCGAGCAGACAAATAAACGTTGTCTTCGCGATCGGCGGTGATGATCAGCACCTTAGAATCTGCCTCAACTCCCCAGCGCGTGAGAGCCTGAACCAGCTCCTTCGTTTTAGGACGCGGCAGTTGATCTACAAAATCAGCCACCACAACCAGATCTTGGTTCCGACCGACCAGAGCCGTTCTGAGTGCCAAACGACGCTCTTTGCGGTTCATTTTGGTCGAGTAGTCGCGTGGCTTCGGTCCAAAGATCACGCCACCGCCCCGCCAGAGGGGTGAACGGTTAGAACCGGCTCTTGCCCGACCCGTTCCCTTTTGCCTCCAGGGCTTACGACCGCCGCCGCTGACCTCTGCGCGGGTTTTTGCGGAAGCCGTTCCCTGTCTAGCGTTGTTCATCTGCCGCACCAGTGCCCGATGCACTACGTGAGCAGCACTTGTTTCTTTAGCAACTCGCAGTTCCAGGGAAGCTTGACCCACTTCCGCACCCTGCCAGTCTTTTACTACACAGTCAACCATAGGTCGTCTCTACTCTCTCTTAGGCACTGCCGCCAGGAATTTGCTGTGGAATTAGCGTCCTGGGGGCGATCGTTTTACTTCGCTCGTCCGACTAACTTTGCAGGCACGATATTCACCAGCGCACCTGGCTTACCTGGCAGCGCACCTTTGATCAGGATCAGGTTGCGCTCTGCATCGACTCGAACCACGGTCAACTTACGGATCGTGACACGGGCATCACCCAACTGACCTGCCATCCGCTTACCGGGGAAGACCCGTCCGGGGGTTGTACCTGCACCCGTGGAACCGGGCAGACGGTGGTTCTTAGAACCGTGCGCCATCGGACCCCGCTTGAAGTTGTGCCGCTTCTGGTAGCCTGCAAAGCCACGACCGATACTGGTTCCGACCACATCCACGGTTTGACCCGCTTCAAAACGATCGACGGTCAACTGCTGTCCTAGCTCGAACTCGCTGGGGTCTGCCAGACGATACTCGTGCAAATGACGCAGCGGACCTGCACCCGCTTTCGCTAAGTGACCCATCTCAGGCTTATTAATTGCCTTTTCTTTAATTGCGCCATAGCCCACCTGAATAGCAGCGTAGCCATCGGTTTGCTTGGTTTTAACCTGTGTAACGGTGCATGGACCCGCCTGAACGACGGTGACAGGAATCGCAACGCCCGCCTCGTCGAAAATCTGAGTCATGCCTACTTTTGTGCCGAGAATGCCAACAGACACTGTGACGAATCCCCCTTTCTCGCGGTTTGCATAAGGAGCAGAACTGCGATCGCCTCAACAGTCCATTTGGCTCCAAATAAACACAGACTATGCAGGCTCCCTTCAGCCAAGGCTCAAGAGAACCACACAGTTATTCTGTGAATGCTGTTTCACTTATAGGATTGAACGCGCAAGAAGCTAACCAATCTCCTGATTAACCTGGCGCAGTCAGCCCAAATTGGCTTAGGACTTTAGTGAACAATGTTCGCTAAGTATCCTCAAACCAGACCTTTCAGCAAATTTCGGCAGGTGACGGGTAGATGAACTTCGCTCAGGAAGTGCCTTCCAGCAACGCTAGATTTCCAACGAATCAACTCAGCCCTCTGAAATGTGGCTGGGACTCAATCAAACGACAGGCGTTTCCCCACACTCAATACCAGAGAAGAATTTGC
>Ga0206099_100161_pt1 | contig 8115 bp, 5 predicted proteins | sample S3_2013CmetaT_FD_197230 | JGI IMG/M metagenome (GOLD analysis project Ga0206099, IMG submission 197230) | Metatranscriptome of soil microbial communities from Anza Borrego desert, Southern California, United States - S3_20-13C (Metagenome... | ecosystem: Environmental > Terrestrial > Soil > Desert ...
GCCTTTCAGGCACAAAAAAAAAAAAAAGCCCCGTGGCTGGGGCTGTGCTAAGTGCCTTATTTATGATCAATTTGGTAGCCAGAGTAGCCAGCGCAACGGAGTCAGATAACGCTCGTATCGAGCCCCCGCTACCAAAACACCGAAGGCTTACAGATGGGACGTCTGTAAGCTTTTTTTATTTCTGGCGATTGATGAATCCAGTAATACGCAGAAATAGTCCGTCTCCGCCGCTTCCCGCCGATACGCCGGCAAAAAACCGAGCTGCCGATCGCCTGCCGCGTCCGATTTACAACATAACGCCACACGATTCGAGGTCATCCCAAGCAGGCACATTTCGTGCAATTCATCCCATGTTTCGTCCTGATCGCTAAGCTATACATTAGACCCCTCGTTCAATCCCCTGCGCAATCACCCATCGCAATGGCTCACTTGCTCTACATTGAAGGCGACGCGTCCTTGGCGTTTCCGATAAAAGCGCGTCTCGAGACGCTGGGTTATCGCGTGGATGTCGCCGTAAACGGCGCGGAGGGTCTGGAAAGGATGGCTGGAAACCGGTACGACTTGGCGATCTTCGGCGATCCGGCGCCTGGGAAAGAGGGATTGACCACGTTTCGCGAAATGCAGGCGTTGCCGTTCGCTCCTCCCGCCATCATGGTTTTTGGAAGTCGCGCGATCGACGCCGCTGCCGAGGCTCTGCGGCTAGGCGCAATGGACTATGTCGTCAAGGATGAAGGCGGGGCATTTCTCGATCTCTTGCCGTCGGTTATTCAAAAAGCTCTCGATCGAGAGCGCTGGATCAGAGCCCAAAAAGAATGGGAAATCCGGGATCGGATTGCCGAGACGGTGTTTCGCAATGTCACCGAGGGGATCGTGATTACGGATCCGGAAACCCGCATTATCGAGATCAATCCCGCATTCAGCTCGATTACCGGTTACACGGCCGAGGAAGTCATCGGCAACACGCCGTCGATTCTGAGTTCCGGAAAACACGATAAGGAGTTTTACCGGCGCATGTGGGAAGCCATCGAACTGACCGGGCAATGGCGGGGAGAAATCTGGAATAAACGGAAGAATAAAGACATTTATCCCCAGTGGCTCACCATCAATGTCGTAAAGGATGCGGAAGGCCGGTTGCTGAACTATATCGCGACCATCTCGGATATTACCGAACGCAAACAGATCGAGGACCGTCTCCGCAATCTGGCCCATTACGATACGCTGACCGGACTTCCCAACCGCGAATTGTTCAATGTGCAGTTGAACGAGGCAATTAACCGGACGAGGCACAACAATACCGGCCTTGCATTGCTGTTCATCGACCTCGACCGGTTCAAGACCGTCAATGATTCGCTAGGCCACGACGCCGGCGACGAATTGCTGCGGCAGGTCGCCGCGCGGTTGAAACAGTCGGTACGGGAAAGCGATGTTACGGCGCGATTGGGCGGCGACGAATTTACGGTAATCCTGGAAAACGTCACTGAGCCGCAGAAGGCTCAGATCGTCGCACAGAAGATTATCCATGCGCTCAGCAAGCCGGTTAGCTTGCAATGCCATCAACTCTTTATCACGCCGAGCATCGGAATTGCGTTCTATCCGTCCGATGCGACCGAGATCCAGGAGTTGATCAAGAATGCCGATCGGGCCATGTACATGGCGAAGCGCGAGGGACGCAACACTTTCAAATTCTATTCGCCGGGCATGAATGCCACGGCTTTGGAACGGCTCACCCTGGAAACCCAACTGCGGCTGGCCCTGGAGAAGAATCAGTTCGTCCTGAACTATCAGCCGCAGATCGATCTTCAAACCGGGAGCGTCAGCGGCGTCGAAGCCCTGATTCGCTGGAATCACCCCGAACTGGGACTGGTGCCGCCGGATCAATTCATACCTTTACTCGAGGAAACCAACCTGATTCTGCCGGTAGGCGAATGGGTTTTGCGGACGGGATGCCGGCAACTGAGAGAATGGCACCGGCTGGCGCTCTATCCGTTGCGTCTGGCCATCAATATTTCGGTTCGGCAGTATCGCCTCGATCATCTTGTTCCGCTGCTGGATTCCATCATCGCCGAAACCCAGGTCGATCCGAGCTGCCTGGAACTCGAGATTACCGAAAGCATCATGGTCGAAAACCTCGACGCCACGCTGCAAATCTTCGAAGCTTTCCGCAAGCGGGGAATCAGGATTTCGATTGACGATTTCGGTACCGGCTATTCCTCTTTGAGCTACTTGCAACGATTGCCGATCGACGCGCTAAAGATCGATCGTTCGTTCATCCAGAACATTCATACGTCCGCGAGCGACATGACGATCACCAAAGCCATCATCTCGATGGCGCACAGCCTGGGCATCAAGGTCATTGCCGAGGGCATCGAAAATTCGCGTCATTTGCACTTTCTGAAGGAAGAACGCTGCGAAGAAGGGCAAGGCTACTTCATTAACCGGGCCATGCCCGCCGCCGCGCTGACCGACTGGCTGCTGAATCGCATGTCGCCGCGGCAAGCCATCGAGGACATAGCCACCCTCATAACTAAATGAGCCGACGCCCGGCCGTCTTTTCCCTGCCGCCCGGTAGACGGATGCGGCGGAGATCTTTACGGCAAGCCGCTTTAAGAAAGCGAAAAAAGTGGCGATATAAGTCGGTTTCCACGCCTCGAAAAGTTCTCCCCAAAACGCAAACCGGGGCGGCCCATAATCCGCCGGCAGCGAAAACCCGGATAACCTAAACCGATCACTTGTCTCGCTAGAGCCAAGGTATTATCTTACGGCGTAGTCAGGCCGCCATTACACCGTTCTAGCCAGGCCTCCCATGCCGTATCCCGATGCTTCGGCGCCGCGCAAACAATCCCGATCAATCCGATAGCTAGAATTAGAACTACCCGAGAGGACCCTATGCGCAATTGGAAACGACTGCTGATGTTCATCGCCGCCGCCATGCTTATTTTGGCTGTGGTGCTTTTGGCATCCGGCATCGCTTTGACAAATTTCATAGTGGATTTTTGGTGGCACGACGAACTCGAATACGGCGGGTATTTTTGGCTTAAGGTTCTGTATCGCTATATTTTGTCCGGCAGCGTTACCCTGTTTTTTTTCTTCGTCTTCTTCCTGAATTTCTGGGCCGCCTCCCGTTATCTCGGCATAGACGAAACGGCTTTCGCCCGATTGGGCCATACCGAAGGAAGCCGCTACCGGAATTTGTTGAAACTCTTCCAAACCGGCTCGTTACGGGTTTATACGCCGCTATCCTTTATTCTGGCCGTTCTTATCGCCATTCCGTTCTATAAACAGTGGAACGCCGCCTTGCTGTTCCTGTTCGCGCCCGATGCCGGAGTCCTCGATCCGGTATTCGGGAACGATGTCAGCTTCTACATGTTCTCCTATCCGATCTTTGCGCTGATTCAAAGAGAGCTGCTCATCGCATCGGCCATTGTGACGCTGGCCATCGCGCTTCTTTATTGGCTGGAGCACCGCTTGCATCCGGGCGAAAGAAAGGAATGGCCTTTAGGCGCGAGAATTCACCTGAGCGGCCTGATCATCGTCACTACGCTGATCGTGGCGTGGGGTTTCATTCTTGACCGCTTCGGCCTGCTGTATACGGATGCCCACGAACCTCAGTTCTTCGGTCCGGGATTTATCGAGCTCCGCTACCATTTGCCGCTGATCTGGCTGTCGGTTCTGACACTGGTCGGCGCGGCGGTCGCCGGATTGGTCCACGCGCACCGAGGCAGAGGATTATCCGTCGCACTCGGTCTGGTTCTCATTTTCGCGGCCTCCGTGGGCATTCGCCGGATCGACTTCATTCCCGGCCTGATCGATCGGTTCGTGGTAAAACCCAACCCGGTCAAGATCGAGCAGGAGTTCATGCGGAACAATATCGACGCGACCCTCGCCGCCTATGACCTGAACAATATCAAGACCATCGATGTCACGCCGGGTCTTCCCGACCAGGATGTTTTCGATCAGACCTTCCGCGAACACCTGTACAATATTCCGGTCTGGGACCCCGAATACCTTGACGACGTCTATCAGCAGATGCAGGGTATCCGCCCCTACTACCACTTTCCGAACGTAGACATCGCGCGCTATGTCATCAACGACCGGCTTGAGCAGGTCAACCTGGCCGCACGCGAAGTCAACATCGCCAAACTGCCGTCCGAGGCCCAGAACTGGGAAAACGCCCATCTCCGCTACACCCATGGCTACGGCGCGGTCATCACGCCCGCCGCCCAGGACGGCGAGACGCCGATGCGGTGGTTTCTCCGCGACCTCGCCCTGCAATCGAACGTGGGCTTCACCACCGAGAAGCCCGACATCTATTTCGGCGAAGAGAACCTGCCCTACGCGATCGTTCCGAACCGTCTCAACATCGTCGGCATTTCCAGCTTCGACGAGGAATCCAGCTACAACTACACCGGTCACGGCGGAGTGCCGATTTCCTCGCTCTTCCGCAGATTGCTGTTCGCGATTTATTTCCGGGACGAGAAGCTGTTTTTCTCGGTCAATATCCGCGGCGACAGCCAAGCGCTGTTCCACCGCAATATCATCGAGCGAATCAAAAGACTCACGCCGTACTTGTCCTTGGACCACGATCCCTATGCGGTCGTCACGCCGCAGCGCATCTACTGGATCGTCGACGCCTATACGACTTCCAGCCTCTATCCCGTTTCGAAAACCTCGACCGCCCGCTTCAATCGCGACGCGGACGACAAGCCTTTCAATTACATCCGAAACTCGGTCAAGATCGTGATCGACAGCTTCGACGGCAACGTCGATTACTATGTCGCGAATCCGAACGATCCTATTATCCAGGGCTACAGGAAAGCGTACCCTGGCCTGTTCAAGGACATGAACACCATGCCGCCAGTGCTCAGAGAACAAGTGCGTTATCCGAAGGATATGTTCACGGCCCAGATGAGCATCTACGCCCGGTATCACCAAACGGACCCGGCTCTGTTCTTTCAACAGGCCGAGACTTGGGACTTCGCCAAGGTCAACGATTCCGTCATGAAGCCTTTTTACTTCACGACCTATCTGCTGGAAGGGCTTCGCGAGCCGGAAAATTTCGTTCTGATCAATCCGATGACGCCCATCGGACGCAGCAACCTCAGCGTGCTGGCCGTCGCGGGCACTCCCGCGGTCAGAGAGCGCGCCGAATACTCCAAGGAAATCGTTCTCTACCGGTTCAGCCGCGAGGTTCAGGTCGAAGGACCGTCTCAAGTCAGCGCCCTGATCGATCAGGATCCGGAAATCGCCCGGCAGTTCGCTCTCTGGGACCAAAAAGGATCGCACGTGCTGCGCGGACGCATTATCGTCCTGCCCGTGGGCCGCTCGGTCTTGTACGTCCAACCGGTCTACATCGTCTCGACCGGCACCACGAGAATCCCGGAGCTGCAACGCATCATTCTATCGATGGGAAATGTCGTCATCATGGATGCGTCTCTGGAAAAAGGGATGGAAAGACTTCAGCAGAGGCTAAAGGAAGTACGGCCGCAAATTCCGCCCCGCCCCCCGACGGCGCCCGTCGAGCCGCCGCCGCAAGGGCCTGAAATCAAGCCAATGTAAGGGAAAAAGAATTACAAAAGAAGCGATAGGCGGCTATGGGGCTTCAGGCATGAGTTCGGTCGGCAAGGACATCTCGGGGTTTTCGGTCGCCGGCGCGGCGCTCTTGGCACCGGGCAGAGTCGGCAATTCAGGCAATGCAGGAAACCCATTTCCCGTGTCGCCGGGAATGGCCGGCAAAACCTCCGTTCCGGGTGCCGCGGCTTCCGGAGCATCGTCCTCGTCCAAAGTCTCCATGGTGTCCAGCTTGTCTTCGAAAGTGGAGCCGGTATCGAGCGAAACCAGGCATCTCTCCGGCAAGGCCAGTTTGTGTTCAGCCTCGGTGAAGACGATTTTCAAGACCCCTTTTAGCGAACGCGAACCGGCAACCAGGTATTGTTTCTTGACCGAATAATCCAATAACGCCGAATCCACTTGGTCGCCCACGGTAAACTCCAGAGGCGTTGCTATGGCGTCATCCGAGCTGCTTTGCGAAAAAAAAGCTTCCATCTTCAGTTGATCGCCGGTCGGAACGCCGACACCGTTGCCGGTGGCGAAAAAGCCTTGCAGCTTGGCGCGCGCCATGATCTTTCCATTAATGCCAGGAGGAAATTCATGCTCGAATCTAATCACCACCTCCTCTTTTACCGGCGGCTTGGCGACAAAGGTGGCGTTGGCGATGCTGACCGAATTCTGCCGCGAAGCGTTATAGCAAATTCTCGGGATTTGGCCGGGTTTATCGGCTTCGATCCGCACCCCCCGATAATCGCCGGCAATATCGACACAGCTCTCGCCGAGCGTTTCCGGCTCGAGCCGGGTGCCCTGAATGTCGACCACCAGCCCCGAAGAAACACCGGGCAAGAAAGACAGTAAAATAAACGAGGCGGATAAACTTTTGTTGCAAAGCATTGGTGTTCCCATAATCGATTTCGTACCCCATGACGGCGCCGGGCACTCTTGGCGTCATAACCCGGGGTGTCGGCGACTCGAAATATAGCAAGCTTCGCGCGAATGTCTCCAGCGAATTACGCTCGGAAAAACGCCTCTACACGGCGATGCGCGAAGAACACTTCAAGAATAGCTCTCGACCCATTCGGTAATTTGGCATGACGGACATCATTATCATCGGCGGTGGCGTTATCGGACTGATGACAGCCCGCGAACTCATGAAATCGGGCGCTCGTGTCCTCATCCTCGAAAGGCAGACGATCGGTCGCGAGTCCTCTTGGGCGGGCGGCGGCATACTGAGCCCGCTCTATCCCTGGCGAACCGCGGAACCGATTATCCAACTGTGGCTCCGCAGTCATGCGGAATATCCGAAACTGGCCGAAATCCTGCAACACCGCACCGGAACCGATCCGGAATGGCGAAGGAGCGGCCTATTGATCGCCGACTGCGAAAACGAGCCTCTCGCCGAAACGTGGTGCGAAAACCACAGACTCGTCTACGAACGCCCCGATCCCGCCCGTTTCCGCGCATTGGAACCCTCTGTGCCATTTACTCCGGGCTCCCCCCTATTCCTGCCCGAGATCGCTCAAGTCAGAAACCCGAGATTACTCCGCGCATTACAGGCGGAACTGCTCGCGGACGGCGTGCGGATTGCCGAACACCAAACTGTGACCGAGATCGCGACGAACGGCGCGAACATAAGCCACGTCAGTACCGGAGATAACACCTACTCCGCCGACCGATACGTCGTTACCGCCGGCGCCTGGTCGGGCGTCATCAGCGACCGATTTTTCTCCTCGCCGCGCGTGAACGTAGAGCCGGTAAAAGGACAAATGATCGTCTTCTCGGCCGAGCCGGGCTTGCTTAAGCACATGATTCTCAATCAAGGGCGCTACTTGATCCCCCGGCAAGACGGCAGAATTTTAGCGGGCAGCACCGTGGAATATGCAGGCTTCGACAAGAGCGTTACGGAAGCCGCACACAGCGAGCTAATGGAGTTCGCCTATGCCGTGCTCCCGGCACTTCGGTCCTGTGCGATCGAAAAACACTGGGCCGGACTACGTCCCGGCTCGCCTGCGGGCATCCCTTACATCGGCCGGCATCCCGCAATCCAGAATCTATATTTTAATTGCGGCCACTTCCGGAATGGCTTCGCTACGGCGCCCGCTTCAGCCCGTCTCCTGGCCGACCTCCTCCTTGTCCGCCCACCTGAAATCCCACCGGAGCCTTATTCCCTCGCAGGGGAACACTGATACCTTGTATGATCGGCACAATTTTTCTTATAATAATTCTCTTCACGCCGGTGTAGCTCAGTCGGTAGAGCAGCACATTCGTAATGTGCGGGTCGTAGGTTCAAATCCTATCACCGGCTCCATAAAATCAAAGGGGTGCAATAGTGCAGGCCTTTTTCATTTCTGCCGGGGACATGCCGGAAACGAGGCGCCTCCTCATGGGGCACGGCTTAGCCCAGCAGAAACGGAACACTATTGCCACCGCGTCGATAACATTTCCATGAAGGAGCACAGGAAGCGTAGCGGCAGCGGAGCGAAGTGCGACGACCCCCGCGTAGCCGTAGGGCCGGCTGTTTTGTCGGAGTCGAAGTGAGAACGGAGGCGGAGACAAAACAGAAGGCGA
>Ga0206099_100164_pt1 | contig 7912 bp, 15 predicted proteins | sample S3_2013CmetaT_FD_197230 | JGI IMG/M metagenome (GOLD analysis project Ga0206099, IMG submission 197230) | Metatranscriptome of soil microbial communities from Anza Borrego desert, Southern California, United States - S3_20-13C (Metagenome... | ecosystem: Environmental > Terrestrial > Soil > Desert...
AGAGCAACACCAACGACAATCATGAGCGACGTGCCACCGAACGTGATCGGTACACGGAGAAGATCACCCACGACCGAAGGCAACACGCACACCGTCGTGACATAGAGCGCACCACCGAACGTGATGCGGTTCATGACCCCCTGAATGTAGTCCGCCGTCTGCTTCCCTGGACGAATCCCCGGAATGTTCGCCTGTTGCTTCTTCAGGTTTTCAGCCACATCCACCGGCTGGAACGTGACGCTCGTGTAGAAGTAACAGAAGAACACGATGAGCAACGCATAGCCCGTATTGAAGATCCAACCACCACGGTTGATGATCGACTGAAGCTCATCCGCTCCAGGGATGTTCATGTTGGCCAGCGTCTGCGGGAACATCAGCAGCGACGACGCGAAAATCGGGGGAATCGTTCCAGCCGTGTTCACCTTGAGCGGCAAGTGCGCATTCTGAGCGCCATATACGCGCCGACCTACCTGGCGACGCGAATACACGATCGGAATCTGCCGGCGCCCATTCTCGAAGAATGCAATCACCGCGATCGCTGCGACGACGAATGCCGCAACAGCAGCAATCGTTAGAGGCTGGATGTTGCCCGCATTCTGCGCGATGTAGTTACCAATCCACCCCGGTACACCCGTCACGATACTGGCAAAGATCAGGAGCGAAATCCCGTTCGAGACTCCACGCTCCGTGATCTGCTCGCCGATCCACATCAGGAACGCCGTTCCTGTGGTCAGCGTGATCATCGTGAGAAGCGTAAATCCAATCCCAGGATGGGTGACGACGCCCGCGCCCTGATCGCTCGATGAAATCGTCTCGAGCCACTGCGAAATGGCGTAGGACTGGAACAGGGACAACGCGATCGTTCCATACCGCGTGTACTGATCGATCTTGCGGCGCCCCTGCTCGCCTTCCTTCCGCAGCTCGTCGATGGGCTTGTACACCATGCCCATGAGCTGCATGATGATCGACGACGAAATGTAGGGCATGATGCCCAACGCGAAGATCGAGAGCTGCTCGAGTGCACCTCCCGAGAACATGTTGAAGAAGCCGAGCAGGCTGCCCGACTGCTTCGCCATGAACCGCCCCATTTCGCGTCGATCGACGCCAGGTACCGTGACAAACACACCGATTCGATAGACGGCCAGCATCACGAGGGTGAAGATCACCCTGCGCCGGAGCTCCGGCACCTTGTGGAAGTTCGCTATTCCCGCGAGTGTGGCCATGGTGTGATACTGCGCTTGTTTGGATCAGTCAGCTAGCTTGAGCCGGTGGATTCCCCGAGGCCAGGACATTTGCTTGGCCACCGGCTTGCGCGATCTTCGCAAGGGCGCTCTTGGAGAACCGATGAGCAGAGATGGTGAGCTTCTTTGAGAGATCACCGTCGCCGAGCACTTTGATCAGGTCGTAACGACCTTGGACGAGACGCTTCGACTCGAGCGCTGCCGCGTCCACGACAGCACCGTTATCGAAAACCGCATCCAGATCGCCCACATTGACCGTCGCCACGATTGCTGCGAACGGATTGCGAAAGCCGCGCTTCGGGAGGCGACGCTGAATCGGCGTTTGGCCACCCTGGAAGTGCTTCTTGTTGATGTTGCCGGTCGAACGAGCCTTTTGGCCCTTTTGACCACGGCCGGCCGTTTTGCCAAGACCAGAACCTACGCCACGACCGACGCGGGTTTCTTTCGTGTTGGCGCCTGCCGGTGCCTGAAGCTTCGAGAGAATATCCATCGTTGCTACCGCTTTCCCAACCGGTTACGCCTGGGAGCTCTTCCCATCGACTTCTTCGACCGTCACGAGGTGAAGCACTTTTTTGATCATGCCGCGAAACGAAGGCGTGTTCGCAACGATGACTTCACTGCCGGACTTCCGAAGACCAAGACCTCGCAAAACGCGACGTTGATGGCCGTTCTGACCCGTCACGCTGCCGCTTTGTCGCACTCGAAGATGACTCTTCATTGCGTGCCTCCGTCACCACCCTCACGCGGAGCACGCGCCGGGGGTGCCTGGCTGGCGCGGCGACGCTGGGGCGCACTCGTCGTACCGCCACCTTTGCGCTGCCAACCGACATCATCCGTTTGAATCGAACGCTTGCCTGCGACGTGATCGACGCTGCGCAGGGCCTTGAGCGCCGCCACGGTCGCATGCACGACGTTATGCGGGTTGCTCGTCCCAAGCGACTTCGTCAAGACGTCGTGGATGCCTGCCGATTCGACCACCGCGCGAACGGCGCCGCCTGCAATAACGCCCGTTCCAGGGCTTGCAGGCTTGAGCAGGACCTTACCCGCGCCCACGTGCCCGAAAGCATCGTGTGGGATCGTCACGCCATCGAGGGGAATGCGGAAAATGTTCTTCCGCGCTTGATCGTTGCCCTTCCGAATCGCTTCGGGCACTTCGTTGGCCTTACCCAGACCCACGCCCACATGCCCAGATTCGTCGCCAACGACCACAAGTGCCGAAAAGCTGAACCTTCGTCCGCCTTTTACGACCTTGGCGACACGGTTGATATGAATCACCCGCTCTTTGAGTTTCTCGTCGTCGATTTGATCGAACGCCATACGTGCCTTCTTCGTCCGTGAAGCCTGCGCGATCGCCAGCGATCCCAGGGCCTAGAACTCGAGCCCCGCCTCTCGGGCGGCCTGTGCAAGAGCGCTCACGCGCCCGTGATAGAGATAGCCGTTTCGATCGAACACGACGCGGTCGATCTTCTTCGACTTGCAAATCTTCGCGATGAGCGCTCCCACCTTCTTTGCCGCATCGACTTTGTTGCCATCGTCGACCGCACCGCGAAGATCCTTCGACAACGTGGAGGCATGCGCGAGCGTCTGCCCCGTCGAGTCGTCAATGACCTGCGCGTAGATGTGCTTGGCGCTTCGGAAAACGGTCAAACGCGGGCGAGCGGACGAACCACTCACCTTCTTGCGAATGCGGAGCTTGCGGCGCTCCCTTCCGACGATTCTCATACCCATGATCGTGTCGCTTCCGTACCTGTAAGGGCGACCTTTAGCCGCCCCGCTCGGTTACTTCTTGCCGCCCTTGCCGCCAGCTTTGCCCGCCTTCTCACGGACCCGCTCACCACGGTACCGAACACCCTTGCCACCGTAAGGCTCGGGGGGTCGGAATCCGCGGATCGTCGCAGCCGTTTGCCCAATGAGCGCCTTGTCGGCGCCTTGCAATATGAGCACCGTGCCCTTGGAATCCGCAGGCACCGTCGCCGTCAGTCCCTTCGGGACCGGGAAAACGATTTGATGCGAAAAACCAAGCGCGAACGTGAGCGTCGTGCCCTTCAAGTCCACGCGATAACCCGTGCCTTTCAGCTCGAGTATGCGTTCGTAACCGTCTGCTGCTCCCTTCACCATGGAAGCGAGCAACGCACGGACAAGACCTTGCAGCCGCGAGCCATCACGACCCGGTGCAGTCGACGTGACATGCACGCGCGTACCTTCCACCTTCACATCCACCGTTGCCGGTAGTTCTTGCGAAAGCTGGCCTTTGGCGCCCTTGATCTCGACCGTGCGACCTTTGACGGTCACCGTGACGCTCTTCGGAACATCCACCGGACGCTTGCCGACGCGCGATGTCTTCGAAGCTTCGCCCGTTTGCGTCGTAGCGGTCTGCATCACCACACCTCGCAGATCAGCTCGCCACCGAGCTTGTGCTTGCGGGCATCGCGATCACTCATCAAGCCATGCGACGTGCTCAGAATGCTGATTCCGAGGCCCGAAAGGACGCGCGGAATCCGGTCGTGCTTGACGTAGACGCGACGGCCCGGCCGGCTGATACGGCGAACTCCGTCGATGGCGCTCGAACGATCTCGCCCGTACTTGAGCACGATCGTCAGTTTGCCTGTGTTGCCCTCGCTCGGCCTCACATCCGCGATGTACCCCTCGGACTTGAGGATGTCAGCAACGGCCTTCTTCAGCTTGCTTGCCGGAACCTCGGTTCGATCATGCCGCGCAAGCGCAGCATTTCGAATACGGGTCAGCATGTCGGCGATCGGATCGGTCATCATGGCATCACCAACTCGCCTTGATCACGCCCGGAAGCTCGCCCCTCAGCGCGAACAACCGGAGACACACGCGGCACAGCTCGAAATCGCGGTAATAACCGCGCGAACGACCGCAAACCTTGCAACGATTACGATGCCGCACGGCAAACTTGGGCGGCCGGTTCAGTTTGGCAAATTCTTTTGCACGAGCCATCGAAGTTTCCTCAATGCCTGAACGGGATCCCAAGCTCCGTGAGAAGGGCTCGTCCCTCCTCGTCGGTGCGCGCGGTGGTCACAAATGAAATGTTCATCCCTTTGACCGCATCGACCTTGTCGTAGTCGATCTCGGGGAAAATGATCTGCTCGCGCAGACCCATCGTGAAATTGCCTCGACCATCAAACCCCTTCGGGCTGACGCCCTTGAAGTCACGCACACGAGGCAACGAGAAACTGATCAACCGATCGACGAACTCCCACATCCGATCGCGGCGCAACGTCACCGTCACCCCAATCGGTAGGTTTTCGCGAAGCTTGAACGTCGCAATCGATTTGCGCGCTCGCGTCACGACTGGCTTTTGGCCTGCAATGGCCCGCAAGTCTTCGACCGCCGAGTCGATGATCTTCGGATTTCCGACGGCTGCGCCGAGACCCATGTTGATGACCACCTTCTGCAGGCGGGGCACCATCATGGGGTTCTTGTAGCCAAACTTCTTCGACAACGCTGCGACCACGGTCTCACGGTACTTCTTGCGTACGCGTGGCACGTAGTTCGGATCGGTCGGCATTGCGGCAGCTTCGACGGCAGCGGCTTTCGGAGCATCCCCCTTGCCCTTGCCACCTTTGCCACCGTCTTTGCCACCCTTACCAGCTGCCGCAGCAGCTTGCTTGGGCGCCGCCGGTTTGGCGTCCTTCGCGGGCTTTTGGCCCTTGTCCTTGCCCTTGTCGTCCTTCTTGTCCGCCATGGCTCAGCCTGCCGTAATCACGGCGCCGCTCTTCGCGGTGCGCTGCTTCTTGCCGTCGACAACTTGCACCTTCACGCGTGAAGGCTTGCCCGTCGTCGGATCCACCAACATGACCTTGGAGGCATGAAGCGGCGCCTCCTTTTCAATCTTGCCGCCCTGTTGATTGCGCGGCGTCGGGCGCTGATGACGCGTCACCTTGTTCAAGCCTTCGACGACCACTTTGTCGTCTTCGGCCAGAATCTTCGATACGCGACCCTGCTTGCCCTTCTCTTTGCCACTGATGACCTGCACGAGGTCACCTACACGAAGCCTGTTCATCAGAGCACCTCCGGAGCAAGGGAGATGATCTTCATGAACTTCTTCGCACGGAGTTCGCGAGCAACCGGCCCAAAGATACGAGTCCCGATTGGCTCTTTGTCTTTGTTGATCAGGACGGCGCTGTTTCCATCGAACTTGATGTAGCTGCCATCCGAACGCTGATACTCACGCGCCGTGCGCACGACGACAGCCCGCGCCGTGTCGCCCTTCTTCACTTTCGTGCCGGGCAACGCTTCCTTGATCGACACGACAATCACGTCGCCAAGACCCGCGTACTTGCGCCGCGACCCGCCAAGTACCTTGATGCACTTGACGATGCGGGCGCCCGAGTTGTCCGCGACCTCGAGATGCGTAGTGACCTGGATCATGGTCTACTCCTCCACCGGTCGTGAAATGAGGCGCGTCACGATCCAGCGCTTCTCGCGCGAGATCGGGCGATGCTCCTGAATCTCCACGCGATCCCCGACCTTGTATTCGTTCTTTTCGTCGTGCGCCTTGTACCGCTCACGAGCCCGAACGTACTTTTTGTACTTCGGATCCGGCGCATTGCGAACGACCTCGACAACGACGGTCTTATCGCATTTGTCGCTCTTGACCCGGCCCACGAGCTTGCGACGGAACCCGTGCTGCTCGGTGGACGTCTGAGCCGACGTCTCAGGCTGACCTGTGGTCGCGTTCGTCGTCATGACTGAGCCTTTCCTTCCGCAACCTCGGCGCCCGCACGTTGCGTGAGAATCGTCTTCACTCGCGCCAAGTCACGACGCGCTTTGCGCACCGACGACGTGTCGTTCAGACGATTGGTGAAGTTCTTGAACTTCGCGTCGAACACATCGCGAGCAAGCGTCTTTTCGAGCTCTTGCAAGTGTTCGGTCGTGCGTTCGCGCAAATCCTTCGATTTCATCTCGAATCCCTCACACGATCCCACGGGCGATGAACTTGCACTCGATCGGGAGCTTGTGCGCGGCCAGACGGAACGCTTCACGCGCCATCTCTTCCGGCACGCCCGAAAGCTCGTACATCACGCGGCCCGGCTTGACTGCCGCTGCCCATTCTTCCGGAGCGCCTTTTCCGCCACCCATACGAACTTCGAGCGGCTTCTTCGTGACCGGACGATCCGGGAACACTCGGATCCAGAGCTTGCCCGCGCGCTTGCAATGACGCTGAATCGCCATACGCGCCGCCTCGATCTGTCGAGCCGTGATGCGCGCGGGAGCCATCGCTTGCAGGCCGAAGTCACCGAAGGAAACATCGCTTCCCGAGGTCGCGACCCCGCGAACGCGGCCCTTCTGCATCTTGCGGAATTTGGTCCTCTTGGGAGACAGCATGGCTATTGTCCTACTGAATCCGGCGCGACTTGCGCTGGAGAACTTCGCCCTTGAACATCCACACCTTCACGCCGATGATCCCGACTTTCGTCTTGGCTTCGGCGAGACCGAACTCGATGTCGGCACGCAAGGTGTGCAGCGGAACCCGACCTTCGCGGTACGTCTCGACACGGCTCATCTCGCTTCCGCCGAGACGACCTGCGCAACGTACGCGAATGCCTTTCGCGCCGAACTTCATCGCCGTCGAAACGGCCTTCTTCATCGCACGACGGAAGGCAATGCGCCGCTCGAGCTGCGTGGCGATGTTCTCGGCCACGAGTTGCGCATTCGTTTCCGCTTTGCGCACCTCCTGGACGTCGATGAACACCTCGTTCTCCGTGAACGAAGCCACACCCTTGAACACCGACTCGCCTTTGGTCGCCGTACCGACGTTGCCCGTCTTCAGCGTTTCGATGCCCTTGCCGCCTTTGCCAATCACCATGCCCGGCCGAGCCGTATACACGATGACCTTGGCACGATTGGCGGCACGCTCGATCTCCACGCCGGCGATGTTCGCGTTGTAGAGGTACTGCTTGATTGCCCGCTTGATGCGGATGTCCTCATGCAGCCAGCGTTGGTACGCCTTGCCGTCTTCGTACCACTTGCTGCTCCACGTCTTGATGACGCCAACGCGGAAGCCATACGGATGGGTCTTTTGTCCCATGGAAACCGTGTCCCTTTACTTGCGCTCGCTGAGCTCGATCACGATGTGAGAGATGCCCTTCTGAACCCGCGTCGCACGCCCCATCGCCCGGGGGCGCCAGCGGCGATTGAACTTGTTCGGGCCTTTGTCGACCGTCGCCTTGCTGATGAAAAGCGCATCGACGTCGGCGCCACTCTGACGGGCGTTTGCCACCGCGCTTTCGATGATCTTCGAAATCACCGGCGCAGCCGACTTCTCCGTGAACTGGAGGAGCTGGAGTGCCTCTGCGGCGTCACGACCACGGACCAGATCCGCAATCACGCGCGCCTTCCGCGGCGAAATCCGCGAAAATTTTGCACTGGCTTTGCTTTGCATACGAGAAACCCTCGCAGACAGTGGGCCCGAGTCATTTCTCGGGGTACCCAGGCGTTGGCCAACCCGGAAAGATGTGAACCCCACATCTCTTTACGGGCCCTGCCGTCGTACTCTTCGTATCTTCAGCCCGTCGTTCACGATGAACTCGCGACGAGAATCCCTTCTCGCGTCACCGGGGGGAGTCCCACGGAGGCCGAGAAGGCGAACTGAAACCGAAGCGCCGTTACGGCTTCGGAGGGACGAACGCTTGCGGCGCTCGGCC
>Ga0206099_100171_pt1 | contig 7590 bp, 3 predicted proteins | sample S3_2013CmetaT_FD_197230 | JGI IMG/M metagenome (GOLD analysis project Ga0206099, IMG submission 197230) | Metatranscriptome of soil microbial communities from Anza Borrego desert, Southern California, United States - S3_20-13C (Metagenome... | ecosystem: Environmental > Terrestrial > Soil > Desert ...
CAGCGAAGCGGTTAATCCCACCTCGGGCGTGAGCGCCAAGGTGGTTCCTGCTGCGGCAGCTGGCCAACAGGCAGCTGCAGGCAGCCCAACTAAGGTGTCGGAAGTTTTCGATGCCTTAGCCCGGGACGAACATGGTGTGTTGGTCCGTGAGGTGGAATCTGCGAAGGGCTTGTGCAAAACCATTGCTCAAAAGAAAATGGAGAAGTGCTCGCTCGGACCAGAAATAGACCCAGAATATCATGAGAAGTATGATGAGATATATCGGGAGGAATTCCGTAAACTGTATCTTGCTCTCGTGAAACGTCAGGTGGAAGCCGACGTGATTGCTAGAATACAAGCTGAGACTCCTGCTGAGGCAGAGCAAGTGATTGCTTCTGTCGCAGTGGCGCCACAGCCTACTCTACCAACTGAGCCTATCGTACCGGCGCACCCGCCGGCACCCATCTCATGGATGCGCCATTTGTTCCGGCGTGGTCCTAGTTTGGCAGAGGAGGAGAAGATTGAAAAGGTCGAGGCCGAAACAGTCCCTCCCCCTCACAAGCTCTATGGCTTAAATTGCGTGATGTGTGATCAAGTAATGGCTGCGAAGCCTATTCACTATCATCCTTACTTCGTAAAGAAGCATCTGCGCGATCAATACGCGGCCATCGGGCTGGCCATCCCTGCACCACATGCGGTGCATGTTAAGTGCTTCCGTGACCTGCCGCCTCTGGACAAGGTCGAAAGAGTTCTCGAAGAGAGGAAAGGTCTCGGCTCCGAACCCACTAAACAGTGGAGTGAAGTCAGGACCGAAGCCTCCGAATTGGGCAAAACAATTCTAACGAAGACTGGTGAGTATGCCTCATTGGTCGCTGAAATTCCAGCCAATTTATGGAAGGCGTTGAAGGACGAAATAATAGCGCACCCTTTTAGGGGATCAGTTGAGACTGCTCTTGCAGCGTCTCTAGTATCTATGCCTATTGCATTGTTGTACTTCTACACCCATCCTGATTCTCTGCCGGAAGGCGGAGTTATTGTGTTGGAAGGTGGCGAGGGACGTGAGAAAGGAGGAGTGATCCTCAATATCACGAAGAAGATCCTCGCTGTAGCGGCCGTTGTTGGTCTCACCGGAGTTGCCCTTGAGAGCTTGATTGAAGTGTTCGAGGTTGCTACTCTTGTGTCCCGAATGATCGGGCTCGTCAAGAATGTTGGTGAGTCATTGCCGACACAGAAGGACTGGCTAGATCTTAAGGACAAAGCCACAGGTTTTTGGCAAACCATGTGGGATGATGCCAAGGATTGGTTCGACCTACCACTTATGTGGGCAGTACTGAAGAAGTCTGCGAAGCAATTCTTTGAAGAGCTAGTCAAGCGTATCTGCACAAAGGAATTCGCCCTGGCTACGGCAGCTACCTTCGTAGGTGGTGTGCTTGGTGTCATGGCTGCTTATTTCATTATGGCAGAGCGTGAGATGCTCCTTGGTGTTGTCAAACGTGTTAAGGACAAGGTGGTGGCAGCTCCAGCGCAAGTTTTTGCTGCTGTCAAGTCCGCGCCTGCTGTCATTAAGCGTGCTGCAAGAAACACTTTTTCTGGAGGGCGAAAGCTCAATGTTAAAGTGCGTAAGGAGTGCGCCGAAGACTGTAAGTGTGAGGACTGTACCAGTCCCGAAGGCCGTGGTAAAAACAAGGGTGGTGGAAGAGGCGCGCTAAAGCAACGTGCTGGTAAAACAGTGCGTGCTTGGCGTGTTTCGCGTGGTCAAGTTCGCGCTTTCCAAAACCGCCGATTCTCAGAGCAGGAATATGAGAATCTCAAAAATGAGGCATCCAAGCGTGGTGTCTCAGTGACGGAAATGATTAAAGTATTCAATTCCAAACCCGTGATCGTATATGAAAACTCAGATCTTGCACAAGAAATGGGTGACGAGTGGTTGAATCAAAATGGACAGGAGATTGATCTGGACTATGACAAGGAAGATGAAATGTCGGATGATGAGTGGGCCGAGTACCAGCAATGGAAGCTTGACCAAAAATCTCTCTATTCTGACGACACCGGTAAGGTGTCCTTCAAGGAGTCTGGTTCGGTAGTTGTCGACCAGTTGCTGCGTGAATGCGCAGTATGTCGCAATGAGGATATCTATGACCTTAAGTATTTGACCGCTATGATTATCGAGAACGCCAGCCGCATTGCTCAGTCTAGTGCTGCTAAGACCGATAAAAAGGTCGAACAGGCAGCGCTCAAGATTGAAACTGCGACAAAGGATATGCAATATGGCATTAAGAAGGCCATCATCTCCTCATACGATGAGGGTATGGATGATGTTCTAAGTGTTTTAACTAGCACTGAATCAGGCAAGCCAGAAGCTGAGTCCGAGGTGAAGGGGGAGGAAGAGGAGGCTACGCCAGAAGCTGGTAAACAGGTTAATAGCCTGCCTAAGCCCGACAAGAAGCCCGCTGCTGCGCCTAAGAACGCAGATGCAAAGGGTGACGAGAAAAAGAAGGCAAAGGCCCAGAAGAAGGTGGAAAAGCGCAAGGCGAAAGCTGAGCGTGAAGCCGCTGCACAGAACGAGTCTAAGGCCGAAGTTGAGTCTCTAAAGTTAGTGGTTGAGCAATTGACCACTCAGCTCAAGGAGGCCATGGAGAAAGGTAAGCAGCAAGCGCAAGAAATTGCCAAGCCTGTTTTCACAACTCCTATGAAGCCTGCAGCTACAAAGCCAAATCCTGTAGTGATACAGAAGAAGCCTGTAGCTGCCAAACCCGAGTCTGCGCAGCCCGTTTCTGCGCAAATCCCGAGTGAACAGAAGAAATATGACCTGGTGATGGGTTATCTCGAAGGAGAAAAATTCACTGCCATGGGAAATTGCTTCCGCATTCGGGACACGCTCAACGTATCCAAACATGTCATTGAGGACTGTGGAAAGCGTGATATCTACATTCGAGCTCTGTTGCCAACTGGCACGTGGGAGCAAGTAGCGTTTGATAAAGCTGAGAAACCTCTCTTTGTAGAGGAGGACTGGCTAATTTTCAAATTACCTACTAAACTCTCTGGGTGCTTAGGCAAGACTCCCTCACCGCCGCTTACTGGCAATGAGCCTAAACCGCTCAAGGTTGCTGTTTGTGGGTGGCTAGAGAAGGAGAATAAGCTTGATTGGTATGCGTCCACCGGTCTTCTGCGTGGAACAGACAAGCATGATGCGGCGACAGTCCCTGGCAACAGTGGCTGCGCGGTAACTCTGCCTGAAAATGGCTTTAAAGTCATAGGAATGCACTATGGCGGAAGCCCTTCTGTTTCCATGCCCAATACGTTCACACCGCTGACTAAGTCCATCTGGAACTTCTTGATGGGCCCAAAAGCGTAATGCCCCTCTACCTGCCAGGTATGAGGTGGTGGGAGAAACTCTCCCCCGATCCCGTTGTAAGAGTGCCATTCTGTGAAGGCATGCTTTATATGAAGTCTTTGGGATTCTTTCCAAAGGCCGACTCAAAAGGCAAACGCAATTACAGACCCGTTGTAAACGAGTACTTTGAACGGTATCGGGCGCAGGTTCCTATTGAATTTGACGAATCGGCGTACGATGTCATACGTGATACTCACGAAGGCGTCAACAAGTCAGTTCTGAAATATGATAGGCCCTGTGAGCCACCTCCTGGCTTCAGGGAGGATGTGTGGGCAATGGCGGTTGAAGATACGTTACAAGACTATGGTTTTCTGACAGGAAAATGCGTAGTAAAGGACCGAGGAGAGGTGATTATTGACCCTAATACCTCACCGGGAACAGTGTACAAGTGGAATGGGTGTCGCTGCAAGGTCGATGGCATAATAGACTTCCCCGAAATAGACAAGCTGCTGTGGGACGTGAATTGGATGCACAGTTATCCGATTCTGTTCAAGCAGTCTGGAAAGATCGAGTTAGTCAAAATTGCTAAGATCAATGCCAACGATATCCGTGGATTCACGGTCTCACCCTTGGATTTTGTCATGTTTACCGCAAGGTTAAAGCAGGACTTTGATGAGAAATTGTCAAGGTTTGCGAATTTTCATGGCCATAATCCTTGTAAAGTGGGAATGATAATGCAACACGGAGGTTTTAGTCGTTGGGGTGCCTACTTGGATGTAGCGCCCGACTGGCTTAAAATCTCAGAAGATGCTGTTAAGTATGACAGTACTTGGATGATGCGCGCCGCGCGAGTGGCACAAGCTGTCCGATTACAAGCTCATGACGAAACTAGCATGCCCATACAAGAGTTCTCAAGTCGATTAGATTACAGTGTCGAACAAGACATTCACTCATGCATTCATTTGCCCAGTGGACAAGTAGTCATGAAAGACACCGGACTCAACAGTGGGACTGTTGCAACATCGTATGATGGATCCATGTCACATACCGCTGAGTCACACTATGTTGTTAGGCGCGTTACAGGGTTAAATGCTGATCCGAACGCATACGGAATCATGCGCCGAAAGTATCGTTTCGGAGTGTATTCAGATGACAAGAACAGCTCAGTCCATCCGGATTGGGCAGAAATGTTCACGTTTGAAGCAAGGGCGAAAGCCTATGCTGAACTGGGTATTACTCTGGACAAGACAAAAGATGTCTCCAGTTACTCTCTGGAAGGCCACCAATGGCTCGGAAAAACCTTCAAGAAATTGGATGGGAAATACGTGCCAGTGGCTAACAGGAATAAAATCCTGTGTTCATTGAGAAATATAGAGGCGAAAATGTCTGACGAGATACATTTAGCACGTGCTCTGTCACTGATGGTCGAGGCAACTTTCACGGACTGTTTCGAGTGGATTCGTGGCTACGTCTTGTGGCTACTACAGTTCATCGAGAAACCTGAAGTGGAGGACGATCTTGGCCGTTGGCTGTTGTCGGTACCAACGTATCGACAATGCGTCCGCTTTTGGCTTGGGCAAGAAAGCCTAGAAAACTGTCCATGCAGTCAAGCAGAGCAATCTGATCTATGACTACAACATACTTCAATGCTAATGGAAAGCGAATACTAACACTATACAAAGAGGTTGGTTCCTTTGAGCTAGAAATAGAACTTAGGAATTTGATTCGGGATGTAGTGGGACGTAGACGCTATTATTTGCATGCGATTTCTAAACGAATGCAGTTACAGTTATTGTCTTACCATGAGCCACATAAATGTCCTCACTGTCTTAGACGATTTACAATCGAACATGATGGTGTTATATTACATACAAGTGGATTTGGTGGGATGACTTCTATATGTCAGGAGGATGAGTGCAATGACTATCTTTACTATTATGGTGAAGAAGGTCGAGTGTTCAGAACCCCACGCATAGCTGAATTCTGGGAGCCATGTGATCATTGTGCAAATACGGAGTGGATAGTTTACTGGGTGTCGGAAGACGGCGAGGTCATGAAAAAGAACATATTTTGGTTTGAAAAGACTGAAATGGACCAATTTTCTAAGGCGTGTAAGGTACGTGTATCACGCCAATGTTCTTGCTGTTGTTCCCCTCAACCTAAGTGGAAGGACATCTCGGCATCCGTTACCAAAATACTTTAATAGCTGTGGAGGTAACGAGCCCACGGTGTACTCGTTTAAAGTTGAGGATGCCGCATGTTGCGAAGCATAGCCCTGCAGCCGCCGACGCTGAACGTGAGCTCCTCCGCCGAGCTAAGCGTGAGAAACGCAAGGCCAAGCGGGCTGCAAAGCGCGCAGCTCAACAACAACAAACTCCCGGACAACAGCGACTTGCTTCCGAAGTCAAGCGAGAGGTGCAGCAGCTGCGAAAAGCTGAAGCCTCCGCTGGGCTGTCAGGAGGGAGTCGTGGAGGAAACGGAGCTAATTTCCGTAACCTCCTCGGTTCAATTATCGACCCTTTCAACTCAGAGCCAGTCCGCTACCCTATCACTAGTGGGCGAGAGACGGCTATTAACAAGATCTTCACGGTCGAAGCAGCCGGAGCCGCCTCAGATAGTGGAAGTGGAGCCACCCAGCCCCTCGTGCCAAACTGCGGGTTTGCTGTCGTTCGTCGGGACCCGCGTTGTGCGACCATCAAATACGATGCGTCGAACTCCGCGCGTACATCGACTTACGCGGCGATCTTCGAAAACAGCACCTCGGGCCTTAGTGGTAGTTTCCCCGGCAATAATCTTGCCGGCCAGCGCGTCACTCCAGTCAAAATGATTTGGACAGGCGTTGGCTTTCAAAGACATGGGCCGGAGCAATACATGTGGATTGACCCAGACGGAGTTGTGCGCTTTTGGATCGACGTGGAGGTGAGCGGTACTTCAACTAGTATCGCACGCTTCCTAGGTCTCGCGCCTACCAACTCCTACGTCCTTAGTGCTACAGTCTACCGAGGCGGCGTGGTGACGGAATTCATCACGACTCAAAATGCCTCAGGTAGTGGCGAGTACTTTGTCACTCTACCTGTTGGATACCCTGGCTACTGGGCTTTCCAATTCAAGACAGCTATTGGCATAGCACAAACAACCGTGACCTTTGACGTGATTACGAACTGCCCATGGAGCGCGCGGCATCTGGCTTTGAGCCAGTTCTCGTCCCAGATTCAAGATTTGGATCGTATCCGTATTAATTCAGCTTCAGTGCTGTATTCGGATAGGACGTCCGCTTTCATTACGCAGGGTAACATAGTCACGTTTCAGGGCACCTCGGAAGCATGGACCAATCATGTTGGGTTCAATACTGGCGCCGTGGGCCTGGGAATTAACAACTATTCAGTTGTCTCAGGCTATAACAATGCCAAGAAGGGCCCCTACAAGAATGGGCGTTACAATTTCCTCAAGCCAACCGGCGAACAGGACTTTGAAATGCTTGATCTAGGCGATGCGTCTGGGCAGTATAAGTACCCACCTCCCATTTCGTTCGAAGACGAAGGAGACTACCTCGTAGTCATGTTCGATGCTTCGACCATTGCTTCAGGCAATGCGATATCTGGTGAATGGACTTTCTGCTACCACGTCGAAACTGAGACGGAATCTCAGTGGCGTGAGACGAAGCCGCCCACGATCAATCCAGTGGTGATGCTCGATGTTTTCTGGGTTCTTGCTGGCGCGAGTCAGGATTACGAGAATCCGAAGCATCTGGCGCAAATTTGGAATTGGGTGAGGCAAAATGCGGGGCAACTCGCATCTGTCGCTTCCTCCGTTATTCCACTACTGCCACCACAATTCCAGGCGCCAGCGGCCATGGCGGTTGGGCTTGGCCACCAGCTTCTGAAGAGGAAGTGAGGGTTGAAACCGGTTAAAGAGGTAAGCCTCGGCCACCGGGTGAACAAAAGGCTAAAACTTCAGAGGGTTAGGTATTTTGCCTCTGGAGGGTCGTTGTGTATGGGACGACTAAAAAGATCGCCACAGTGTTACAGGACGAAAGGACGTGTTTCGATTACCAGTCCCTTTTTACTGTCCGGACAGCCACCTGCGGGTGGTTCTTGCGGCGGGCGCAAGCGAAGGAAGGCCGGAACGTCTGCCCCTTGGGAAAGGGCTAGTCTTATAATACTACATTGAGGGGTGGTTACACTTCTTGACATGCGAAAGCCACGGAATCCTCTTTTGGTTTAGGGTAGCAGAGCACAGGAAACGAGTGCTCACCTTTTGGTTCCCCAACCCGTAAG
>Ga0206099_100177_pt1 | contig 7408 bp, 5 predicted proteins | sample S3_2013CmetaT_FD_197230 | JGI IMG/M metagenome (GOLD analysis project Ga0206099, IMG submission 197230) | Metatranscriptome of soil microbial communities from Anza Borrego desert, Southern California, United States - S3_20-13C (Metagenome... | ecosystem: Environmental > Terrestrial > Soil > Desert ...
AGGCACTACTCGTCGCCAATTTTTGGCTCCTTTTGGTGACTCGGAGGTCCCAAAAGGTTTTGCCAAAAATGGCGACGCAATTGGCCTGGCAGGCGGGCTGCTCCGGCAGGGGAAACCGCCGGTTTCGGCCGAACGTGTCGCCGGCTTGCGACGGATCGATCCCGGAGTATGGCCGGGTTGCTGCTTTGCTTCCGGCAACTTGTTAATATCTGCCAGCTTCGAGGGTTCGGTTACGGCGCTTGATGGCTTGTGCTCGATGCCCTTTATTCCCGATTTCCCCATTCACGACTGAAATAGATAAAAAGGTGCATTCATGTCCGACATCGAAATCGCTCAAAAGGCCAAAATGCTGCCGATCATCGGTCTGGCCCACGACCGGCTGGGCATCGCTTCCGAGCATCTCGACCCGTACGGCCACTACAAGGCCAAGCTGTCTCTGGATTATATCGACAGTCTCAAGGACCGGCCCAGCGGCAAGCTGATTCTGGTCACGGCCATCAGCCCGACGCCGGCGGGAGAGGGGAAGACCACCACGACCGTGGGGCTGGGCGATGCGCTGAACCGGATCGGCAAGAAAACCATGATCTGCCTCAGGGAGCCCGCCTTGGGGCCGTGCTTCGGCGTCAAGGGCGGAGCGGCCGGCGGCGGCTATGCCCAGGTCGTGCCGATGGAGGACATCAATCTCCATTTCACCGGAGATTTCCACGCGATCGGCGTCGCCCACAACCTGCTTTCGGCGATGATCGACAACCATATTCACCACGACAACCGGTTGAACCTCGATCCGCGCCAGATCAACTGGAAACGCGTCATGGACATGAACGACCGCGCCCTGCGCGACATCGTCGTCGGCCTGGGCGGAACGGCCAACGGTTTCCCGCGGGAAGACGGCTTCGACATCATCGCCGCTTCCGAGGTGATGGCCATCCTGTGCCTGTCCAGTTCGCTCAAAGAGCTGAAGGAGCGGCTCGGCAACATCCTGGTGGGTTACACCCGCTTCGACAACAAGCCGGTTTTCGCCCGCGATCTCAATGCTCATGGCGCCATGGCCGCGCTGCTGAAGGATGCGCTGCGGCCGAATCTGGTGCAGACCCTGGAAAACAACCCGGTATTCGTTCACGGAGGTCCCTTCGCGAATATCGCCCACGGCTGCAACTCGGTGGTCGCCACCAAGGCGGCCTTGAAGCTGGCCGATTACGTGGTGACCGAAGCGGGCTTCGGCGCCGACCTGGGCGCGGAGAAATTCATCGACATCAAGTGTCGCAAGGCCGGCCTCAAGCCCGACGGCGTGGTGCTGGTGGCGACCGTTCGGGCGCTCAAGTCGCATGGCGGCGTGCCGGTGAAGGAACTGCAAAAGGAGAATCTGGAAGCCCTCGAAGCCGGGTTCGTCAACCTGGAGCGCCATCTCGACAACGTGCAGCAGCGGTTCGGCCTGCCCTGCGTGGTCGCCATCAATCATTTCACCTCGGATACCGACGCCGAAATCGCGCTGCTCAAGCGCAAGGTCGAGGAGAAGGGCTCCAAGGTCATCGTCTGCCGGCACTGGGCGGAAGGCGGGAAGGGCGCGGAAGATCTGGCGCGGGAGATCGTCCGGATGGTCGATGCCGGCCAGACCGGTTTCAGTTTCCTTTACGACGATAACGCGCCGCTGTGGGACAAGATCAAAACCGTGGCCACGCGGTTGTACGGTGCGGCCGATATCGCCGCGGACGCCAAGGTCCGTCAGCAGCTTCAGCAACTGAGCGAAGCCTATAGCCATTTCCCGGTGTGCATCGCCAAAACGCAGTATTCGTTTTCGAACGATCCGAATCTCAAGGGGGCGCCGTCGGGTCACGTGCTCTCCATCCGCGAGGTGCGGCCCGCGCACGGGGCCGAATTCGTGGTGGCCGTCTGCGGCAGCATGATGACCATGCCGGGACTGCCCAAGGTGCCCGCTGCCGAAGCCATCGACGTCGACGATAATGGCCGGATCACTGGATTGTTCTAAGGGCCCGGGGAACGGCCCGCTCATATCCCCCCTCACGAGCGGGAGGCGAAAACCTCCCGCTCGGTTGCGAGCCTCCGCCGCGGACAAGACCGGGCTGCGTACGTACCGGCGGCGCATCGTGGGGCGAGTTAAGCGCTCCTACGTATAAACTTCCAAGAGCCCCCGCGCGTAAACTTTTTGCATCGTTCGGCGATTGCGTGATTGTTGAAACATACGGCGCGAAATCGGTCGATGCGGGCGGGTGTTCAGTGCGAACACGAAAAACCGAAGAGAGAGGGTGCCTTGAATACGATCGCCCAGACCCGAAAAATGTTTATCGTCGCCGGCGCGCGGCCCAATTTCATGAAAATCGCTCCGATCGTCAGGGAGCTTCAGCGGGGCTCGTATCCGTTCGAATACAGGATCGTCCACACCGGACAGCATTACGACAAGGAGATGAGCGACGTCTTTTTCGAGGAACTGGAGATACCGGCGCCGGATTATCATCTGGATGTCGGCAGCGGTTCCCACGCCGAGCAAACGGCGAAGGTGATGGTTCGTTTCGAGGAAATCTGCCTGAGGGACCGGCCCGACCTGGTGATGGTCGTGGGCGACGTGAACTCGACGCTGGCCTGCTCGATCGTGGCCAAGAAGCTGGGCGTCAAGGTGGCTCACGTGGAGGCGGGGCTGCGGAGCGGCGACATCACGATGCCGGAGGAAGTCAACCGCATCGTGACCGACTCGATATCCGATTACTTCTTCGTGACCGAAAAAAGCGGCGTGAGCCACCTGTTGGCCGAAGGCAAGCCGAAAGACGGCATCTTCTTCGTCGGCCACGTGATGATCGACAACCTGTTTCATCAGGTGGAAAAGCTGAAACGCCTGCCGCAGTCGGCATTCGAGACGACGCTTTTCAAGCAGAAGCATCCGTCGTACGGCGTGGTTACGCTGCATCGTCCTTCCAACGTGGATCGTCCGGAAACGCTGGCCGGCATCGTCGGGGCATTGACGGAAGTGAGCAAAGCGCTGCCGCTGATCTTTCCCGTCCATCCCCGCACCCAGGGGAACCTTGAAAAATTCGGCCTGACGATTCCCGATTCCATCGTCACGACAAAGCCCCTGTCCTACATGGAATTCCTGAACCTGTTCAAGGACGCCCGGATGGTGCTGACGGACAGCGGCGGCATTCAGGAAGAGACCACGGCGCTGGGCATCCCCTGCATCACCCTGCGCGAGAACACGGAGCGCCCGATTACGGTGGAGGAGGGCACGAACGTGATCGTGGGCGCCGATCCCGCCCGTATCGTGGCGGCGGCGCGGAAGGTGCTGAGCGGAGCCGGCGCGGATTGCAGGAAGCCGGAATTCTGGGACGGAAACGCGGCGGGAAGGATTTTGAAGGCGCTGACCGACGCCATGGGCGCCGGCCGGTAAGGACGGCGTTGCGGCCGGCGCTCGTATCCATCGACTTTATCCGGTCGAGGGACACGGGATTCGAATTGGCGATGTGCATCTAGGACGGGCTAAGACGGGATCGCCTTAGCCGCAAGCCAGAGAGGGACGCAGGATGCGCGGGAATTGGAAGCATCGGCAGGGACGCCGGAAAGTGGCTTTGATCACGGGCGTTACCGGACAGGACGGCGCCTATCTCGCCGAGTTCTTACTGAACAAGGGATACATCGTTCACGGCGTCAAGCGCCGCGCTTCCCTGTTCAACACCGACCGCATCGATCATCTTTACCAGGACCCCCACATCGAGGATCGCCGTTTCATTCTTCATTACGGCGACATGACCGACGCGGCCAACCTTATCCGCGTGATGCAGCAGGTCCGGCCGGACGAAGTTTACAATCTGGCGGCGCAAAGCCACGTCCAGGTTTCGTTCGAAACGCCCGAATACACGGCCGATGTTGATGCGCTCGGCTGCCTTCGTCTGCTGGAGGCGATCCGCATTCTCGGCTTGCAGGAAAAGACCAGGTTCTATCAGGCGTCGACCTCGGAGCTTTACGGCAAAGTCGCCGAAACCCCGCAAACGGAAACCACGCCGTTTTATCCCCGCTCGCCTTACGCCGTGGCCAAGCTCTACGCCTATTGGATCACGGTGAACTACCGCGAGGCGTACGGCATGTACGCCTGCAACGGCATCCTGTTCAACCACGAGTCGCCGCTCCGGGGCGAAACCTTCGTTTCCCGCAAGATCACTCGCGCGCTGACGCGAATCAAGCTCGGCTTGCAGGACAGGCTGTATCTCGGAAATCTCGACGCCAGGCGCGACTGGGGACACGCCAGGGATTACGTGGAGATGCAGTGGCTGATGCTGCAACAGGACGAGCCCGACGACTACGTCATCGCCACCGGCGCCCAATACACCGTAAGGCAGTTCGTCGAGATGGCCGCCGGGGAGCTGGGCATGGCCATCCGCTGGCAGGGCGAAGGCGCCGAGGAGCGGGGCATCGATCTCAGGACCGGCCGCCCCGTCGTGCAGATCGATCCGCGTTACTTCCGCCCCACCGAGGTTGACACGCTGCTCGGCGATCCCGCCAAGGCCAGGGAAAAGCTGGGCTGGGTGCCGAAGATTCCGTTCGAGCGGCTGGTCGCGGAGATGGTGCGCGAGGATCTCGGCGAGGCCGAGCGCGACGCTCTTTGCCAGCGGGAAGGCTACAGGACATTCGATCGCCATGAATAAATCGGCCCGGATTTTCGTCGCAGGCCATCGCGGGCTGGTCGGGTCCGCCGTGGTCCGGTGCCTGCAACGCCGCGGCTATCGCCGCATCGTCACCCGGACCCGCCAAGAGGCCGATCTGACCGTGAGGCCGGAAGTCGAGGCCGTGTTCGAAAGCGAGCGGCCGGACATCGTGATCGACGCGGCGGCGCGGGTTGGCGGCATTCACGCCAACAACGCCTGCCCGGCGGATTTCATACGCGACAATCTTCTGATCCAGACCCATCTGATCGACGGCGCCTGGCGTCACGGCGTGCGGAAATTCGTTTTTCTGGGCTCTTCCTGCATCTATCCCAAATACGCGCCGCAGCCCATAAAGGAAGACTGCCTGCTCAAGGGGTCTCTGGAGCCGACTAACGAACCGTACGCCGTGGCCAAGATCGCGGGCATCAAGATGTGCCAGGCCTATCGCCGGCAATACGGGTTCGACGCCATCGCGCCGATGCCGACCAATCTCTACGGGCCGGGAGACAACTTCGACCTGGAAAAGTCCCACGTGCTGCCGGCGCTCATCCGCAAGTTCCACGACGCGAAGGTGAACGGTTCCCGCTCGGTGACCGTCTGGGGAACCGGATCGCCGCGGCGCGAATTCCTGCATGTCGACGATCTGGCCGAGGCGGTCGTCTTCCTGATGGAGAGCTACTCGGATGAGCGGATTATCAATGTCGGCTCCGGCGAGGACATCGGCATCTCGGAATTGGCCGACCTGGTGAAGGAAATCGTCGGCTACCGGGGCGAGATTTCGTTCGATGCGGCCATGCCCGACGGAACGCCCAGGAAGCTGCTGGATGTCTCGCGGATCAGGTCGCTGGGATGGGCCCCGAAGATCGCTCTTCGCGACGGTCTTCGTTCGACCTATGGCTGGTTCTTGGAACATCGGGCGGATCATCCTAGAAACGGCAGTTGACCGCTGTACCAGAAAAGCCCTTTGAGTCTTGACGGTTATCGCTTTTATCCGCTTCACCTTCTGCCGTTTCTAGGATTATCGAACCTGATCGGCGCCCGGTCTGCAAAGGAGTGATGCAACGGTGATATCGAAAGGAGCGGGCCGGGAGTCCGGCGTTCGGGGAGAAGGCATGGCCTCGGTTCCGGTAGACCGGCGTCTCAGGCGCATCGGCCTGAGCGCTTTCTCGTCCTTGGGCGCGCGGGCCGTTACCGTGGCGATTTCCTTTGTGACGGTGCCGCTTTGCTTGTCCTACCTCGGGACCGATCTTTACGGCCTTTGGGCCACCATCACGTCTTTCGTCGCGATGCTCGTATTCGTCGACATGGGCATCGGCAACGGAGTGATGAACGGCGTCGCCTCCGCTTACGGCCGCGAGGATTACGCGGCCATCCGCCGTATCGTTGCCAACGGCTTGCTGGTTCTGTCCCTGGTCGCCCTGGCCGGCCTCGCCCTTTTCGGCGCGTGGTTTCCCTTCGTTTCGTGGATCGACGTGCTGGGACTCAAGGATTCCGCGCTGGAAAGCGTGGCCGCTCGGTCCATGGCCGTGCTGGCGGTGCTTTTCGCCTTGAATATTCCGGCCGGCGTGGTCCAGAGAGTGCAATTCGCGCTCCAGCAGGGCTATCTGAGCGGCATTTTTCAGGTTGTCGGATCGGTGTTGTCGCTCGGATTGATCGTTCTCGCCGTTGCCGGCGACTGGGGGCTGACCGGCCTGGTCGCGGCCTTTCTCGCGGCGCCCCTCATCGCGGCCTGGATCGGCGGACTCCTGATGCTCCGCAAGCAGGCGTATCTCAGGCCCCGCATTCCGGACATCGACCGCAAGGCGATGAAAGATCTGGCGGCGACCGGGATGCAGTTTTTCGCTCTCCAGGTCGCGGCGGCCGTCTGCTACGGAACCGACAACATCGTCATCGCGCATCTCGCCGGACACGACGCGGTTGCGGCTTACAGCGTTCATCTCAAGCTATTCTCGCCGATACAGATACTCGCCGGCGTGGCGCTTACCCCGTTGTGGCCTGCCTACAGCGAGGCTTTGGCTCGGGGCGACCTGGCCTGGGTGCGGCGTATTCTGGCGCGCAGCCTGTTTTTTCTGGCCTTCGGCGGCGCGGTCTGCGCGGCGGCGGTGCTGGCGCTTGCCGATCCGCTGATGCGGATATGGCTGGGAGGGCGAATCGCGGCGGATTTCGGCTTATCCGCGGCGCTGTGCGTGTGGGTGATCGTCGAGCTGACGGGGCGGGGCATCGCGATGTTCCTGAACGGCGCCAATATCCTGAAGGCCCAGCTCGCCATCGTCGCCGTGTTCGTGCCCTTGTGCATCGCGCTCAAGGTTCTGCTGGTGCGGGACTACGGCGCGGCCGGCGCTCCGATGGCGCTTGCCCTGTCCTATGCCGCGACCCACATTCCCGGCTACGGCCTGATTCTTAGGCGATGGTTCGCCGGCAACCGGACGGATGCCAGGCGGCTGGAGGCGGCGGAATGAAGATCGTGTTCGATTCCCAGATTTTCGGTTTGCAACGGGTGGGCGGCATTTCCCGCTATATCGTCGAGCTCGCGTCCGAACTGGCGACCTTGCAGAACGTCTTTCCCCGCATCGTCGCGCCGCTTCACAGCAATCAACTTCTCTGGAGGTCGTCCGCCCCCCGGTTCGATTGTTTTCTGAAGCGTTCCGTCATGCCGGCGGGGCTCCGGCAGCGGCTCGACCGCTCGATCTCCGAGTGCGCGATCCAGGCGCTGAGACCCGAGGTGCTGCACCGTTCTTATTATCTGACGAACAGGCGCC